>SDBV01000028.1_pt1 | contig 134915 bp, 92 predicted proteins | sample 2277081 | NCBI WGS metagenome assembly SDBV01 (sample SAMN10402039, study PRJNA504765) | marine sediment metagenome | isolation source: marine sediment core GS10_PC15, 223 cmbsf | place: Arctic Ocean: Southern Knipovich Ridge | collected 2010 | reverse complement strand
CGCCCCGAAGGGGCGTACGCAAGTAGCCTGGGGTGTAGGCCCGCTCCGGCGGGGCGAAACCCCAGGTCCACGATGCATCCCTTCCCGCGCCCCGGAGGGGCGCACGAGACCGTTATTGCCGAGTGCTCTGTCAACTTTGTTTTAGTGGGCAGACGATCCGGTCTCCCCTTCGTGCTCCTGCTCGTGCTCGTAATCGATAATTCGTTGCCGGTTTCGAGTACGAGCACGAGCACGAGCACGAAATAATCGCCGCCAACATGACCGACAGATTCAATGTTGACAAGGTACTAGATTATTGCTCATAACACTCCATCCTGTGCGTCCGCCCCTCGGAGGCAGTGTACTAAGAAACTATCTCAAGAGGTAGAGAACATGCTTCTCGGAGACCAAAATGACATTTTGATTCGGCATTTCCTGGGCCGGAGGTTTTCCGCGAAGCGGATACGGTCTGTAGCCAGGGTGAAGGATCAACCCATTAATCATTTACCCCAACGGGGTTGCGGAAAGAGAGCCCTCTGCCCCTTCAGGGCAGGTTTCCGTTGGGAATCCCGATCCGGGGGCTGCGCCGAGCTTGCCCCCGGCTAAAACCCTGAATCCCTTCGGGATAAATCCGCCCATGACCTGGAAATTAGCTTTCAACCAGCACTCGAACCGCTTTTGTGGCTCCTTGTTTTGAGATGGTCTCTTAAAGACTGTGCAACTTTAAGAGACTTTTCTCGAACCGCTCAGAAGCGGCGCTGACGGTCAGGCTGGATCCTCCCGGTATTCGAAAAGCACAATCTCAAAATGATTCAACGGGGGCAGAAGTACGGCTATGCGACCGTCATTTCCGGTGGTGAAGGTTAACTCCTGATCGGCCTGCAGGAGACGGACGGTGCGGACGGGCTTGCGTGGCCGGAAACTGATGCGAATGTCGTCGATCGGAATCGGCATGTGCAGGGCATTGCCGCGCTGACCATAATGGTTGTAGAGGCTGATCCATTCGAAGGTGTCGTCTTGACCGGCGCGCTGATTGATCTCCACCAGCGGCGGCGCCGACACATAAGCGCGGCGCTCTAGTCCTAACAGCTTGTCGATGGTGCCCCTCAGCAGAGCGGCATGTCCCTGATGGCCTTGCCGTGCGTAGTGGGCGCCGATGTCGAAGGTGAAACAGGCGACCTCACCTTTCCCGTGTTTTCGGTAGAGCAGAGCGGGATGGTCCGAAACATGGCGATAGTAGCTTCTCTCCGGCGGACCGAACATGTCGGCCGGAATGAGCCGCAGCAGCTTCTTCACCTCATCGCCCGTCTGATAGACGTTGAACTCTCCGCCCAGAAAAACCAGATCCAAGTCATCCAGCACGGCCATGTCCAACGTGGTCTTGTCCTCCGGGCGAATACGTACATAGGCGCCCTTTTCCGCGGGACGCGATTCGACGAGTTTCACATCTCCCAGGGACGTTAACCCTTCGGGTATTTGTTGCGTCATCAGCAGTTTTCCACCCTGCTTCACGTAGTCATCCATGACGGCAGCTTCCTCTCGATCCAGTCCGCCGGCGTCGGGGACGATTACCAAAGGGAACCGGTTGAGGTGTTCCGGATCAAGGGTAGTCAGTTCAAAAGCGATCTGCCCCTCACACAGGATTTGCAGAATTCCCTGATACTCATCTTGGCCGCGACGAACCAATCCAACCTCCCCTGCCGGTTTGGTATCCAGGAGCCAGGCTTCATTGGCCTCGTGCAATCGATAGATTTCCCGCATAGTGTCCAGGCCCGCGCGGTCCTCGAGGCGATGCAGCGGTCCCATACAGTAGAAGCCCAGCCATGCTCCGTTGACCAGCTGCATCCAGACACGCCGTGAGTGCAGGACGGGAGCGACGCCGGCATGTCGGTAGGCGATTTCGATGAAATGGTTGGCGGTGTTGTTGTATTGCATTCGGCCCATGGTCAACATCGACGACTTGACCTTGTCGGTATCGTGGTAGGTGCTTATGCCGCGGGGAGACCAGGACTCGTCCCGGATGACGTCCACTTCATAGAGCATGAGGTCGGCCCGTTTGGCCTTAAAAAACGCTCTCACCCGTTCGGTCTGTGTTTCGGACATTGTCCGCGTGAACTCGACGTACTTCCGGTAGGCAGGGCTGTTGTCCTGGGTAGGCGGCAGGTCCATGCCGCTGTATTCCTTGAACAGCCTCCGGCAGTTTTCGCATTGACAGATGCCGTGATAATTGTCGCTGTAGTCGCTGCGTTGGTATCCGCTCATGTTGAAAAACACACCGTCGAGTGGATAGCGGTCCAGCGCTTCATTCAGAAACGCGAACATGAACTCCTGCTGATATCCACCGCTGACGCAGGTATGCACCTGGCCGTTGTAATTCACGTTCTCTCCCGTCTCGCTGACGTAGAGCCAGTCGGGATGCTGGGCGGCGAACTTCTCATTGATTTTGCTGACGTCGAACCTGCCTATCACGCGGATGCCTTCGGCATGCAGGCGATTTAGCACGGTTTCGGTCAGGTCACCTTTCATAAACGGATTGCGGTAGTGATACTCCACGTCGGTGGGATAATTCGCCACAATGCCGCCGACGTTGAACTTAACCACATTGGCCGGGAACTCCTTCAGTTCCCGGATATACTGGTCTATATCCATCGTCGCATCGATCTCGCGCAAATTGGTCTGTATCATGCGCTGCGGCGTCAACCACCACGGGGCGGATTCGTCTTGGCCACGCGCGGCGTTTGCGGAATACAAGCAGAACAAGCAGACGATCGTGAGTAAGCTTTTGGTCTTCATTTTTTGTGCCTCCTACGACTTTTTGTCAGACAATTCTCACCGCCGAAGTTTGACTACTATATAAGGGGGGCCTGTCTCAATATCAGGATAGATCTTGCCATTGCCCCTGTTATCCATGACTTCGAAGAAATACATGAAGTCCCACTCCGGAATAATATGTTCCGCGGGCACCTCTGCTTGATACTCATTGCCCTTGCCGCTGCCACCCATATAGAGAATCCTGTAATCCTCGAACTGAGTGACACTGCGATATCGGAGTCGAACCCATTTTACGCCTGAGGGATCTTGTACTTCGGCAGTGATTTTTAAAGATTTGAGGGCAGGCGCACTGGTTATAGCTTCATGTTTGAACACTGGAGGCATGGTGTCGTCAGTAATCATCACGGTAATGGGATTTGACGGTCCTGTCGAAGGATAAGTGTTTTGGTGGTCTACGGGTATCGACCCGAACTCCCCTCGGTAATTCCGGTTGCGAGCATCAATGAAATATTCCAATCTACCAGTCGCCTCGGTGCCCGGAATCGTGCCACGATATGTAAACTCCCCGTCCTGTTCGAGGTTTATTGAACTATAATTATGTCCGAGAAGATTTACTTGCTCTTTCCGGCGGTAAGCAACCCGCACATTGGTAATGGGCGCCGTCTTGGAGCTTGCTGTTACCTTTATGTGCAGGTCTCTGCCCGGCAAAGACTTTCGAATTGGCACATGGGTGATAAAAGGTTCTCTTACCATAAGGGGTGGTTGGAAAACTTCTCTTTTTGCCTGAAGCTCTTTCAGGCCTTCTCTTAACATTGCAAGCTCATCCTTCCAGTGACCCTGCGTTTGGAATCCTTTATAACCCATTTTCAGGTCCTCAGCGTATACATCACCGGCAGCATCGACAATCTGCTCCCAGGCTTGGATGGCTTGACCTTCATGATAAATCGCGTCATCGAGGGCATTGAGATCATAGTTGCGTTTAAACGAGGCCAAGGCAAGACCCGCGTGAATTCTCCTCGAATGGTACAAAGCCAGATTTGCCAATATTTTCACGTCCACCATAGTTGAAAAGAACTCTTTATTTCTATTGGGGCCGATTCGCTCTTCGGCCTGCTTGGCAAGGGCCATGACATCTGCGGCGGCAGCAGCAAACCATTCGCTGGTTTCCTGCGGCCATATCTTGGCCGATTCGATCCCTTCGAGATTGAATCCGGCAGCCTCATCAATACTTAGGAACTGCTGGGGGTCGCTGGTGACGGAATCAGCATATAATGGCAGGTCCTCCCGCCGCTGTTTTTCCACCCAGCCACCCGCGGTGTGGTAACGGTCTTCATAGGGTAGGCAGTAAGCCGTGATGCGCGGCAGGATCTGGCTGGCGCGGTGGATAGCTTTTTCCACAAATGGAGCGGCCTGTTTGCCGAAACGTTTTTCAAATTCCCTTTGCCAGACCTCGGGTGGGGTTTCGGGGTTGTATCCCAGCCTTCCGAAAAGCTGAAAGAAGTGCCAGTACCGGTCAAACTCATAGTCATAGTACTGGTACTGTGGGTTGAGCAATTCGAACGGCTCCATATCGTGCGGGTGATACCACATTTTTGTCGCGAGTGGTTCAACGACTTCAAAACCTTCCCCATCATACAAGTGGGTGCTGTCTGCAAAGCGCCGGACATAGTCGGGATCACCCCACAGCAGTACGCGCGCAGTGCCGCAATTCCAGAGTCTCCAATGTATCTTGTATTTTTGCGGATACCGCAATAAATCAGCATATCCATGGCGTCGGTCGAACTGATTCTCGCGGGCTATATGCGTCGGATGGAATGGCAGGCCCATCTGTTCGGTCCAGTATTTTGTAACAACCCTGAAGTTAATGCCGATCTGAACAGCCTTGTCGATAATAAAATCCGGCAAACCTTTGGCACAGGCATCAAAACGAATATCCGGCCGAACATTCTTAACGGTTTCAAAGATATCGCCCCAGAATTGGTCATACTCCGTGGTCCTCAATCCCGATTCATAGTGCATTAAGAACTGGACAGCATCTATGTCGGGCACTAACCGGAGAAACTCAGCCAGTGCTGTTCTTGTGTATGGAGCAAGGTTTTCTCCCGTCAGGCCCGATACTATTTGTTGGATATTTGCCGACTCCGCCAAATCGCGATTGCGATGAATATGGTGCCAGATGCCGAGGGTGAAATTAATACCTCGCTCGTGCGTCATTTCAATGAGCCTGTTAAGCATATCGAGGTTACGCTCTTGTTCATCTTTGGTAAGACCACCTACACGCACTTCGGGGAATCCCTCGACGTCGAAGAAATAAGGATAAGGTGGAGTAAAATACCCCTGGTTTTCATAGCCAAATATTAAGGCCAGGGTGTTGAAACGGTTTTGAGCCAGCGTATCAAGATACCTGGCCCAGTATTGCTCATCGAAGAAGTAGCTTTCGAAGTGTGCTTTTTGCATCGTGTATTTGGAAAGTGCCCGCTCGACAACATAGGGTTTTTCCTGAATATTTTTAACCTCGCTGAGCGGATTCTGTGGATCATTGGCCCAGCCGATGCGTTGCGCAATATCAAGCAGCGCATACATCAACCCTCGATCATCGGCGCCGATGACCAGGAGCAGTTTTTTGCCTTTCCAGTCGGTGTGTTGAATCAGAAGCGCTTCAGGCTCAGTGGGTGGTGGAATTTTTAGGCCTTTATGCAAGTTTGCGGCTTGGCCTCTACCGGCAGCGAGGCCTGCGACAATTGGAAATCTCCCCCGGGCTGCGTCCAGGGCGGTTACCTGTTCGACCTCGAATCCTTTTTTCTGCAGGGCCAGCTTGACTTTTCCTAATCCATGGACGGCTGCAGGTCCAGCTTCAGCGTCTACTACCAGTGAGACGATCCCCGATACCGTATTGTCATCCGCTGATGAGCGCCGGCCCAGATTCTCCATACCGAATGGCATAGAGGAACAACCCGCAGCCAACAGAATGAGACCGATTATCAACCTCGATTTGACCATTACACGACCCCCATATCTTCGATATTCTCCCAACGCCTGAGCGCTCCTTTGGGAAAAGCCATGCAGGAGTACGGACTGAGATCTTCGTTACCTGCAGGTTGCGTTGGGTTGAAGCCGTCGGAACGTGCACGCCGTAGGCGGCGATCGCCATACAGACTACCCTTTAGTAACCCAGCGTAAATGTTTCACGACGCACATCCCCTGCTGCTCTGAGGATGCCGGTTTCGGGATCCATGTACGTCACCGTGGGAGCACAGGCACGCCAGTTCCATAGCCCCCAAAACTCAACGTCATGCCCCATAGCCCTCAACGCCTCAGCTGTTTCCTTCGGAATACGGTCCTCAAGGTTCAACTGAGCCGGACTTGTGTTTATCGCACTTCCAGTCCCTGGAAAGTTATAGCTCCCAAATCTCGGTTGATCCAATGCCTCCTCAGGAGACATCCCCCACTCAACGACATTGAGTAGGACCTGGAGAAGAGCCTGAGCCTGCTGGTCGTCTCCCGGTGTTGACAAGCCCATGAATGGCTTGCCATCCTTCATGACGATGTGGGGATTATTCGTGTTCCGAGGCCTTTTGTGCGGGGCAATCACGTTGGCAAGATCCGGATCAAGGTTAAACTGCCACATGCGGCTACTCAGCCCAAAGCCCCAGCCGGGGATCATGGGGGTGGACATGTGACCATCACTCTCGGTCATGGAGAAAATATTCCCCTCAGCGTCAATAACATTCAGGGAAGTAGTGTCGAAGAAGATCTCTTCATCGGCCTCAGCTTGAGCTACCTCAAATCGCTTCGGATCATCTTTCATGGCAAATTGGGTGGGAGAATCCGGAGCAACCTCAAGCATCCTGCCCGGATCTCCCCAGGGAGGCATGTCCTGAAAGGCCCTCTTGTTGTCAATGAGCTTAATCCGCTTGCCGGCATACTCCTTTGAAAAGAGAGCCTTCGGAATTTCCACGACATCCGGATCGCCAAGGTACTTGTGACAGTCCGACATGCCAAGGTTGATCACCTGGGAAATGAGGTGAATATATTCAGGCGTGTTATACCCAAGGGCCTTTACGTCAAAGTTTTCCAGCATGTTCAGCCAAAGCGTCATTCGTGGACCTTGAGACCAGGCATCACAGCTATAAACATCATAGCCCCTGTAAGTTGTGTGGACCGGCGCCATCCATTTCCCTTTGTAGTTTGCCATATCCTCGTAAGTGACAAGCCCATTGTGTTCTTTGTACAACTTGTCCACTGCCCAAGCAGGTTCACCTTTATAAAAAGCGTCCCGGGCAGCCCGGATACCGTCAGAGCGAGTTCCTCCATCAAGCAAAGCTTTACGCTCGGCACTGATCATGTAGCGAATCAGCCTGCCAAGGTCTTTGTTGACCATGATGTCTCCGACCTTGTGTTTCCCAACACCCATCTGGAACCAGAACTCCGTATTGTACGGCCATTTCAGGATTCCTTCCTGGTGCTCGTCGAGCAGCCACTTCTGCATTTTGAATAGATGGTAACCGTTCTCTGCAATTTCCAAGGCAGGCTGAATAGCCTCCTCGAAACTGAACGTACCGAACCGATCCAGGCACGCAAGCCAGACATCCACATCAGCGGGGATAAGAGCGGAATTGATTGGTGTTTTCCCGTGTTCAAGGAAATAGTCCAAGGTGGCCTTGGCCGGCGCGGAACCGGCCCCAATTCGAGTGAGCACCTGCCCTTCCTTCGCACTGTAAAGGATCAATGGAGCCACCCCATTCCAGCCGGCAAATCCCATCTTCGTGACCTTAAGAGCCATAGCGGCAGTTACTCCGGCATCAAAGGCATTGCCATCCTTTTTGAATGCCTCAATCCCCGCTATTGTTGCAAGGTAGTGGCCCGTCGAAACTGCGCCATGTGTCCCCATGATACGTGGGCGCATAGCCTCGACATTGTTCCCATCATACACATGCCCATAGCTCTTGAACGTGCCAATGATGTCAAGCAGATCCTCCTCAGCATTGACAGTTGCAGAAAATAAACAGAGGAACGATGCAAACATGACTATGACTAACCTGCGAGAGCCTTGAAAATACTTCATATTTAGATCCCTCTTAGTTTTCAAAACACCTTGAAAGGACATTACCTCCATCACGATTCAATAGCTATTTCGATTCTCTACCTCTCAATCCAACCCTTGAAAGGTCAATCGGTTTAAATCCGAGCTCAAATGCGGGAGAGTCGGGCCTTAAGGAATAGTTATCGTTTTCAGGGTCTACAAACAGTGGATCGGCAATAATCGAATGCGTGTCGAAACCGCGCTTTTGCCAATCTTCAAATGAATTGACGTCATCAAGACCGGCAATGACGGGCTCTTTACCCTTGGTGTGGAATATAAGATTGTAATCTGATTCCAGAGGCAGTGATATTTCCCTGTCGAATCTGTAAAAGACTCCGTTAGGGTTCGAAAAATAGAAAATATTCTTCAGCAACCTTATCCGCTCGTGGGTCATATTCTCGTGATCGGGGTGGCGCCGGTCTGTCGGGTTAATGTAATTATATTGAGACCTGACTCCATCTATAAAGATATTGTTGTAGATTGTATTGTTTTTGTTGCCGTGCCATATAAGCTGCCCTGCATTGGCTCTATAGACAACATTATTCTCAACAAGACAGTTTCTGGTATCACAACCAAGGTAGATGCCATATGCAGGACTGCCATGGCCTTCAGGATGAGGCCAAACATCACGAACGAGATTGTTCCTTATGACAATGTAATCGTCACGAACAAAGATACCCGCACCATCATTCAGTCCATGCATCACATCATATATTTCATTGTATTCAATAATAAGTCCCTGCTCCTGGTTCCTTCTTCCTTTTTCCTGTCCATAATCTGTAGGGGTATAACGTCCGTATATTCCAGATTGAGATGTATGGTGGACCAGATTGTTTGCAATTAAACCGCCTCCATCATCAATGTTGATCCCAACAGCGCTGTGAAAACTTGAACCGCAATGATGGACGTGATTATACATAATCACATTGCGATGTTTGCCGTAACTTCTGGTTATAATACCCCCGCTACCGGTATCATAAATCGTATTCCCTGTTATCTGGTTTCCATCGCCGGTCAAATCCAGAGCGTACGTGCCGGTGTTTGTTATAGTGTTATTTTCAAATATACAGTCACCTACGCCCTTCATAGTAATGGCCGCCGGAAACCATATGTCACCAACATCTCTGATGGTCGGAATGCCTTCTTTCGGTAAGGCATAATCCGTATCGCAGAAAGTCAGCCCGCGTATGTTGATGTACTTAACATGGATTGCCTTTTCCACATCACCCTCGAACCTGACAAGCTCGTTCAAGATGGGGGCTCTGAGTTCAGCATGCTCTAAGTCAGAAGGTGGCCAATAGTAAAGTTCGCCTGTGTGTCTGTCTAAATACCATTCGCCTTCTTTGTCTAAACCTTCCAAGGTATTCTCAATATAATCCCGGATTTCCCAGATGAGGATCCAATCTGTATAGTATGGATTATCGTTTGGCCCTGCAAACAGGGGGTTTTGTGGGGATGATAGCAAGGAATAGAGGGAAATCCAATGGGTGAAGCCAAAAAAGGTGCGTTACGAGTTGTTTTTGACCGCAGTTTGAAGCTGGAATTTCACGGTTCTAAAGTTACAAGTGACGCAGGCCTGCTGGCATACCGCGAATTGGATGAGGCGTTGGGATTGACCATAATGACGGGAGACATTTTCGACGATTGGCGGACGGGAAGTAACACGCAGCACACAGTGACGGCTCTGTTGCGTCAGTCCGTTTTCAGCCGGCTTGCGGGGTATGAAGACACGAACGACGCCGAACGATTGTGTGTGGACCCTGCAATGCGACACGTGGTTGGTGGGAGAGCGAAGCGGCGTAATGCAGCCTCAACCAGCCAGATGGGTCGATTTGAGACCGAGGTGTTGACCGAGCCTTTGCATTTGGATGCGCTGATGGACCTGCCGGGGAAGTGGGTTGACCGGGTTCGAGAACGAAAACCGATTCGGGAGCTGATCCTGGACTTGGACAGTTCGGTAAGCGAGACTTACGGTGGCCAGGAGGGCTCAGCATACAACGGATACCTTGGCTGCACCTGCTATTACCCGATGTTCTGCTTCAATCAGTTTGGCGACGTGGAGCGGGCTTTGTTGCGAGAGGGAAATGTGCACAGCGCGGACGACTGGCGCAGCGTGCTGGAACCGGTGGTGGCTCGGTATCGTGCCGAGGCAATCCAACGCTTCTTTCGAGGCGACGCCGCGTTTGCAGATCCCGGAGTCTACACTTTCCTTGAAGAGGAGGAATACCTGTATGCGATTCGCCTTCCGGGCAACCCGAACCTGCAGCGCGCCATTGAGGATTTGCTGACGCGACCAGTAGGCCGTCCGTCCAAAACCCCGAAGGTTTTCTACAAGAGCTTTACCTATCAGGCTAAGAGCTGGAGTCAGGCCCGGCGGGTTGTGGCGAAAGTGGAATGGCACCAAGGGGAGCTTTTTCCCCGGGTAGGCTTCATCGTGACGAACCTACGCCGGGACAATGAGGGGGTAGTGAAATTCTATAACGGCCGGGGCACGGCAGAGCAGTGGATCAAGGAAGGCAAGAACGCGGTAAAATGGACGCGTCTTTCCTGCCATGACTTCGTGGACAATCAAGTACGACTGCAGTTGTTCGTACTCGCGTACAACCTGGGGAACTTCCTGCGCAGGCTGACATTGCCCCGGAGCGTTAAGCACTGGTCCTTGACGACGCTGCGGGAAAAGTTGGTCAAGATAGGTGCGAAGGTTGTGAGCCACGCACGCTATGTCGTATTTCAGATGGCTGAGGTGGCTATTACCAAGCGTCTTTTCGATACCATTCTTAAACGCATATGGCGACTCAAACCCCTGGTGCCTGTCCCCATATGACGGACACGATGACCTCGACCAGGGAGACAAGTGGAGAACTGACGAAGGAATCCGTCTGAATTTGAGCCAACAGCAGAGGGGAGTGCTCAAGATGCCCATTTCGACACCCTCTTTGGTCTCGCCGAGAGGCCATTTTGGCAAATCAGGTATTGAGAGAATTGAAAAAGAGGGATATGATCGTTGCAAGGTGGCCCACGGTGGTCGTGGATTGCCCCATATGGGAAATCCCGGTTAACTATGATTCGCGTTCATTACAGACAGTGGTTCCTCCCTATATTCGTGATAAAAGGCGCCCTGTGTCTCTTCGGGTGTACAGACAACTCCACATTAGAAAACTACAGCACAAAAGAAAACTACAGCACAAAAACCACGGAGGATGACAAGGCTTCCGTTTCTAGACCTGATCTGGGTACCACACAAACCTCGAAAGAAAAAACGCCAGAAAAGGACTTGACTGAGAAGATTCTTGAGGTCGGTGCCGCCATTAACAGTGACCCCAACAATTGGACCAATTACGCCCATCGTGGCGAATTGCTCATGGGCAAGGAAGAATATGAATCAGCTATTGCTGACTACTCCAAGGCGATAGAGCTCAATCCGAGTGATGTCTCACTTTACGTGAAGAGAGGCCAGGCCAAAAATGCCAAGGGAGATCTCGCTGGGAAAGACGAAGACTTTGACAAGGCTATTGAGCTCAATACCTCGGACCCAGCTCCCTACATCGATAGGGGGCAAGGTCGACTTTTAATTGGAGATAACGACGGAGCACTCACAGACTTCACCAAGGCAATCAAACTTGAACCTACAAACCCTGAGTTTTACCACTGGCGAGCGATGGCGAAAGGAACGAATGGGGCGTGGGTGGATGCAATCGAAGATATAAACAAATCTATCGAAATCGACCCGTCGAATCCAGAATGGTACAGAGCTAGGGCACATGCCAGATTCTTCGGAGAAACCGTAGAAGATGCCTTTCGAGATTATGAGACTGCGTTAGATCTTGATCCATCAAGCCCAAAAACCTACTTCGAGCGCGGAAGTAAGAAGGCGATGATCGGTGACAACGATGGCGCGATAAATGATTTCACGCGATCGATCGAACTTGATCCTGCGAACCCAACGGGTTACGTCCTCCGTATACCCTTACTCAGCGCGCAAGGAAGACATGATGATGTAAGGGCCGACTACGCAACGCTCCTGAAGATCGACCCTTCGGATGCCAGCATTTATGAGGCACGTGCCGTGTTCCTTAAGACGATTCGTGACTACGATGGTGCTATCGCAGACTACACTCAAATCCTAAAACTCGATCCTGAGAGGGTGCAGCCTATCTTCTGGCGGGCAGAACTCTTAGGGAAGAAGGGCGATTTCGCAGAAGCGATTGCCGATTACACGAAATATATCGAACACTATCAGAATCAATCCGACGCATATTTGATGAGGGCCGTTTTGAAATTCAAGGCATGCGAGTTGGAAGCCGGTTTTGGTGACATACGAACCGTTCATGAACTCCTTCGCGGGTCACCAACTCCAATAATCAAAGCACGCTTCGATCTTGAGGATCACTCTTTGGTAGCCACAATCATCCGTGCTGCGCAGACAAGGAACCAGGTGCCCGAGAACGAATCTGTTCAAACTATGAAGAAAGTCGAAGCCGGAGACCAAGCATTTCGTGCAGCGTGTGCCGATTCCACAGGTTCCACATCTGCGGAGCAATTCTACCGCGAAGCAGAAAGCCATTACAGAGATGCAATTGCCATACTTAAAGCCGAGACTGCAAAGCTGGAGGGTATTATTACGGGGCAGTCAGATGAGCTATTCGCGCTACTGGACAACCTTGTTGTCGGAGTAGGAGAGGAACTTACTACCCCGGGTATTGTGGTCGATAAGATTGAACAAAATCCGCCAAGCGTAACCCTGAGAGTCAATGATGTACTCATCGAACGCGCCTTGGATCAGTAATTTGCCAACAGGTCCATAAACAAATGTCCGATGCACTCTGTTTTTATTAATCCCCCCAGTAATCTTTCCTCGCATTTTGATGAATGCCAGCGGCCGCTTCAGTGAGCCAACAGGCGAAACCTGCTGTGAAGCGGACGCCGGCTTGTCTCTTGACACCACATAGAATTTACAGATTTATACCAAAGTGGATCGGGATTTCGATATATGGGGTTTATGCTATAATAGCGAGTGCGCCTTTCTCCGCCTTCTAATCTCCTGCCGATTGGTCCGGTAAAGGTGACAATCCTTTCTGTTTCGTCTAATTCGGAAACCAAAAGTCTGGATTCATTATAGGAATGAATGATCACAACTTCTACATCGTTAAGATTGATCCATTGTTTGAAATGGCCTGCTTCATACTGAAAACTATCTCTTTCCTCCAACGGGTTGTCAATTCGATAAAAACCTTCATCAGGCATGCGTGCCCGTTGTTGTCTGGTACCGTTCAAAAAGAGCTGCCGGAACGCCCATTTGCCGGCCCTGACATCGGGAATATCACAGACCTTAATCTTTCCTTTGTAATCCTTCCATGGTCCGGTTATCTTTCTGCTGCCGCGGATGACGGGACTCTCTTCTTCATATGCGGTGTATGTAACCGGGCACTCCTTTGTACCGGAATCTTCCGTTGTGAAGACCAGCGGTTCCGTCAGCTCGTACAATCCGCCTCGAACATTCACCGTTACCGGCTCGGTGAGCCCGCCGCTCCGTTTCAGGGCGCGGATGTTATCCCGAGCCTTTTGGAGCGTCAAAAAAGGCCGTTCCAGGCTGGTCCCCGCCCAGGAATCGTTCCCATCTGGGGAAACATAGAGTTCAATTTCCTCAGCAGATGCGATTTCAGCAAACGACCAAAGCAATAATGCAAGAACAGCCGTTAGCAACATATGAGAATGCTTTAAAGTTTTCATAATGGAATCCTCAATAATCCTTTTGTATTACTTTAGAAACACCGTTCAAGCATCACGGAAAATAGTTTGTTTGCTGGGCCGCACACATGTGGAGTTACAAGTTCCATGCACGCTATTTCCTCAAGCTGGCACTTGAGTATTGATAAATAGGATACCTGTCTCATCCATGAGGTCAATCAGAATTATATTAAATAAAGTGTAGCCGGGCAATCTTTTTAAAGATCGTGGTTTTATATTTGAGCAATGATCTTATAACAAAAGAATAATCGCTGTTCAAATATAACCGTGGAGTCGCGCAAGTGTACGCGATCTTGTCGAGCGAGATCATTCCAATGACATCAACTTCGGCCTCGGCCCAGATTGCAGAGTTCTGCAAATAACTGCACTTTATTCGTCGCTTTCAACGACGGCTGCATGTCGCCCGGTGCGATAATCGCCGGCGGCGTACATCGTGCCCGTGTCCGGGTCTATATAGAGCATGATCGGATGAGACCAAGCTCCGGAAAATACTCCAACTTGATGTCCCCGTGTTTCCAGCTCAGCAATGACCGCCTCGTCAACAACATCTTCTACAGAAAGGCCTAGCGTATTCCCAGTCCAACGGTTTGGACTCGGATTGAAGGAATTCTCGTGATGGTCTGTGAAGAAACGGGGAGCAATCACCGAGTCACTGGGCATAATCCCAAACTCAATTAAATTGAGCAGACAATTAAGTGTGGTCTGATCCTGCATATCACCGCCCGCGACGCTGACCGCTATGACAGGTTCGCCGTCCTTAAGAACCAGCGTCGGGGTCAGGGTAATTCTCGGCCGTTTGCCGGGCTCAATCCGGTTGGGATGTTCTGGGTTTGTGTTGAGCGAACGGAGCCGGTTACCATGAGCTACTCCCGTTTCCGGGCAGAGTGCGTAGGGTCCATTTCCGCTGGGCGTTGCAACGACCACGTTACCCCATCTGTCGGCAACAAAGCACGTGGTTGTGCCACCTATCCACGCCTTATAATAACTCGGTTCGATGACCGCTACCATATTGATCGGATCGCCGGGACGGACGGTTGCAGAAGCCTCGGTCATGTCGATCAGAGGCCGGCGAAGTTCTGTATACTCGTCTGAAAGCAGCTGTTCAATCGGCACATCCGCATACACCGGATCGCCGTAGTATTCATCGCGGTCGGCAAATCCCAGTTTCAATGCCTCGGTCAAAACGTGAATGTAGTCGGTAGACATGTGTCCCATTGGGTTGAGATCAAAGCCCTCCAATAGCCGAAGCGTCTGGCAAAGATATGGGCCCTGTGTCCATGTGTCGCACTTGTATACGTCGTAGCCGCTGTAATTGATGGTGACAGGATCCTCGAAGCGCGTCACGTGAGCGGCCAGGTCGTGCTTACGCAGAAACCCGCCTTCGCTGATATAGAAGGCTTCGAGCGCATCGGCGATGTCGCCTTTGTAGAAACGGTCCCTCGCTGCCTGGATCTTTTCTTCCCGTGTGCCGACCGTGTACCTTTCCCGTGCTATCAGCTTACGGAAGGTCGCCGCAAGGTTCGGATACCAATCGCTTCCTCCCCCATCGAGCATATCCAGTGTGCGCTCTACCACTCGTTCGAAAGACATGGTTCCGTAACGTTTCAACACTTCCATAATCAGGCTCACCGCCCCGGGCACCGGAGCAGCTTTCATTCCCCCGCCGCTGGGAATACCATTCGCGTAGTACCAGTACATTGCTTCCAGCTCGAGCGGGGCGCCGCCCAGACCATTCAGAACCTTCACTTCTTGGTTGTCTGCATCGTAAATTATCAAAGGCACTTCCGCCCCGATGGCAAAATTGCCAAAATCTGTAACGCTGAGCGCCAGGAGCGTGGCTGCAGCTGCGTCGGCCGCATTACCGCCCTGTTTGAGTATGAATAGGCCCGCCCCAACGGACGATCTTCCTCCGGCGGCTACCGCCCCGCCCGTTCCCGACGCGCTCGATGTTATCTCCCCGAGATCGACAGTCCAATCTGGACCGGCGGGATTAGTGCCGTCACGGATCTCATCCCCGTCAGTTACCCCGTCATCGTCGGTATCCGGGTTGTCGGGATCCGTTCCGGCATTCTCCTCGGCCGTCTCGCTGAGACCGTCGTCGTCGGAATCTATGTCAATAGCCAACGCGGCGTTTACCACGAGCTGATAGTCAACCGCGTCGGTCGTGCCTGAGAGGTCGATGTCAGTCTCGTAAATCACCGATCCGTTCAGTACATCGTCTGCGAATGCCTGGATGTCATCGAGATCTACGTCGCCAGAGGCGTTCAAGTCTCCGGCGACCAGTGCACTTGCCACAGGCCCGGTGAACGCCATCAAGAGTACAATCAACAGCACGGCACGTTTCCCGGTGCGTATACGGGTAACCGCGAGGGCCACGAGTCCACAGACAAGAGCTGCGAGAAGAAGCACGTGCGCTGCCGGGGTTTCCTCGACGACAGGTGCTGCAGCCTGTCCAATAATTGTGACTCCGACGGTAGCGCTCACGTCGAAGGGAATATAGTTCAATCTGGTCAATCTGGAACCCAATCGGTTATCGAGGACAACACGATCCCGAAGCGCTCGAATGGCATCAAAATCATTGGCCAGAGGGGTCTTAACCGCCATGAGGGAAGTCAGACAGATCGGTTCTCCGGGCTCGCCCTCGCCTTCCCCCTCGCCAGGGATTGCTTCACTTTCTGCTTCTTCCTCTGCTTCTTCCTCAACTTCTGCAGGAGCTTCGCCCTGCCTTTCTCCTTCAGCCCCAGGCTCCTCTTCACCTTCTCCGACTATGATATCGCCCTCACCGTCACTTTCGCCCTCACCTTCACCCTCACCTTCGCCCTCACCTTCGATAGCGCTCACGTCGATTCGTTCCGCGTCGGGGTCAGCAGCCGAACCGTTCGTGATTTGCAGCTCGACCATATCCCCCTCGACAGCGGGCGGCAGAGCTTCGAACCTCACTTGCATGAGCCTGCCATCGCCCATGACGGTCCGGTTCGCTCCGCCGACCAGCAACCTGACTCGGCCGGGTTCGGGATTGCCATATGACACTTCCTTGGCCGCCGCCGTCGCGGCCTCGGCCGACTCCACTCCTATCGGCTGGAGCTTGGTCGAATCGTACAGAATGTCGAACATAATGGATGCAGGTTGCGAAGTACCTGTCTGCAACGACACAGGGACGCTCACGATGCCGAGTTGCGGCAGATCGCGGGAGCCAAGCTCGAGCGTCAACTCGTCGGACGACGCGCTATGGTACGAGTTCGCCGCCAGGACTAAGAACGTAAGGAATACCGTACGCACGATACAGTTGAAACGAGCCTCTTCCATCGATCCGTCCTCCCGTGGGCTGCCCAGCATCCATGGTGACCTTCGAGCCGTGAAAATCCAGCTTCAAACTCCGGTCGACAACGACTCGTAGAGCATCCTTCTGCGGTTCACCCATTGAATATTCCTCTACTCCTTACTGTCATCTCCAGAAAACCCCTCGTTTGCAGGGCCAAGCAACAATTCATTCCGCAGGCGGCGCTGACGGTTAGGCTGGGTCCTCCCCGTATTCGAAAAGCACAATCTCAAAGTGATTCAACGGGGGCAGAAGTATGGCTATGCGACCGTCATTTCCGGTGGTGAAGGTCAATTCCTGATCGGCCCGCAGGAGACGGATGGATCGCACAGGCTTTCGTGGCCTGAAATCGATGCGAATATCGGCAATCGGAGGCGGCATGTGCAGGCCAATGCCGCGTTGACCGTAATGGCTGTACAGGCTGATCCATTCGAATTCGCCCTGTGGATCGGCGCGCTGATTGATCTCCACCAGCGTCGGCGCCGAAACGAGCGCACGGCGCTCCAGTCCCAACAGATTGTCGATGGCGCCCAGCAGCAAAGCGGCGTGCCCCTGGTGAGCCTGTTGCTGGTAGTTCGTGCCGATGGCGAAGGTGAAACAAGCGGCGGCACCTTTGCCGTAGTTGCGGGAGATCAGAGCCGGATGATCAGACACATACCGATAGTACGTCTTCTCGGCCGGGCGGATCATGTCTTGCGGAATCAGCCGCAGCACCTTCTTGACATCCTCGCCGGTCTGATAGGCGTGGAACTCTCCACGTAAGAAGACAATATCGAGATCATCCAGCACGGGCATGTCCAATGTGGTCTTGTCCTCCGGGCGAATACGAAGGTAAACGCCCTGTTGCGAGGGACGAGATTCGAGGAGTTTGACGTCTCCCAAGGACTTCAACCCTTTCGGCAGTTGCTGGGTCAGCAAAAGTTTTCCACCGCCTCTGACGTACTCGTCGAGCACGGCAACCTCCTCTGGATCCAGTCCGCCTGCGTCGGGCAGAATGACCAAGGGGAACTGTTTGAGGTTTTCGGCATCGAGGTTGGTGAGTTCAAAAGCTACCTGCCTTTCACAGAGGATTTGCAGTATTCCCTGGTACTCCCGTGAGGTAAGACTTATGGGCTTGGATCTCCTTGAATGCAAATATGACTCCTCACCGCTGCGACGAATCAGTCCGACATCGCCGGCCGGTCTGGTGTCCAGGAGCCACGCTTCATTTGCCTCGTGAAGTCGATAGATGTCCCCCAGCGTATCCATCCCGGCACGGTCCTCCAGGAGGTGCATCGGTCCCATGCAGTAGAAGCCCAGCCACGCTCCGTTGACCAACTGCTCCCAAACGCGTCGTACGTGTTGGGCGGGAGCGACGCCGGCAAGTCGGTAGGAACTGGGAAAGTGGTTGGCCGTGGGGTTGAATTGTATTGGCCTGCCTTGCAACTGCAACATCCCCGATTTGACACTGTCGGTATCGTTGTACGTGCCGCCAATGCGGGTGGAACCGAATTCTCCGCGGACGACGTCCTCTTCATCGACGAATACCTCAGGAAATCCATCTGAGCAGAACATGATGCCGAATCGTTTCCCCTCAAGAAACCCTCGCACGCGCGCGGTCTGCTTATTCATCATCATGCGGGTGAAGTCGGCGTACCTCCTGTAGGCGGGGCTGTCGTTTTCTGTTGGCGGCAGGTCCATGCCGGTGAATTCCTTGAAGAGCCTGTGGCAGTTGTCGCATTGACAGATGCCGTTGCCTTCGTGATAGTATCCTTTTACGTTGATGAACACGCCGTCGAGCGGATAGCGGTCAAGCGCTTCTCCGAAGATCTTATACATATACTTGAGCTGATATTCGCCGCTGGGACAGGTCATGAACTGGCCGTTGTAATCCACGTGTTTTCCTGCTTCGCTGACATAGAGCCAATCGGGATGTTGGGAGGCGACTGTCTCATCGAGTCTGCTCACGTCGAACCTGCCAATCAGGCGGATTCCTTCGGCATGCACGCGTTTCAGCACGGTTCCTAATAAATCACCCTTCATAAAAGGATTACGGACGTGATACTCCAGGTCGGTGGGATAATTCGCATGAATTCCGCCCACGTTGAACTTAATCACATTAACTTTGAAGTCGGTGAGTTCCTGGATATACCGGTCGATATCCATCGTCGCATCGATCTCGCGCAAATTGGTCTGTATCATGCGCTGCGGCGTCATCCACCACGGGGCGGGTTCGTCTTCGCCATGCACGACGTTTACGGGATACAAGCAGAACAAGCAGACGATCGTGAGTAAGCTTCTGGTCTTCATTGTTTTTGCCTCCTATGACCTTTTGTCAGACAATTCTCACCGCTGGAGTTTGACTACTATATAAGGGGTTTCTGTCTCAATATCCGGATAGATCTTGCCATTGCCCCTGTTATCCATGACCTCGAAGAAATACATGAAGTCCCACTCCGGAACAATATGTTCCGCAGGCACCTCTGCGTGATACTCATTGCCCTTACCGGTGCTGCCCATATAGAGAATCCTGTAATCCTCGAACTGAGTAACACTGCGATAACGGAGTCGAACCCACTTTATGCCTGAGGGATCTTGTACTTCGGCAGTGATTCTTAGAGATTCGAGAGCCGGCGCACTGGTTATAGCTTCATGTTTGAGCACGGGAGGCATAGTGTCATCAGTAACCACCACGGTAATCGGATTTGACGCTCCTGCCGGAGGATAAGTGTTTTGTTGGTCTATGGCTATCGCCCCGAACTCATCTCGGAAATTCTGATTACGAGCCACTATGAAATATTCCAATCTATCAGTCGCCTCGGTACCCGGAATCGTGCCGCGATATCTAAACTCCCCGTCTTGTTCGAGGGTTATTGAATCATAATTATGTCCCAGAAAATCGACTTGCTCTTTCCGGCGGTAAGCAACCCGCACATTGGTTATTGGCGTCTCAGACCTTGCTGTTACCTTTATGAGCAGGTCTCTGCCCGGCAAAGACTTTCGGATTGGAACATGGGCGATAAAAGGCTCCCTTATCACAAGGGGTGGTTTGAAAGTTTCTCTTTTTGCCTGAAGCTCTTTCAGGCCTTGCCTTAACATTGCAAGCTCATCCTTCCAGTGCCCCTGCGTTTGGAATCCTTTATAACCCATTTTCAGGTCCTCAGCGTATACATCACCGGCAGCATCAACAATCTGCTCCCAGGCTTGGATGGCTTGACCTTCATGATAAATCGCGTCATCGATCGCATTGAGATCATAGTTATGTTTAAACGAGGCCCAGGCAAGGCCTGCGTGAATTCTTCGCGAATGATATAGAGCCAGATTTGCCAATATTTTCAGGTCCACCATAGTTGAAAAGAACTCTTTATTTCTATTGGGGCCGATTTGCTCTTCGGCCCGCTTGACAAGTTCCATGACATCTGCGGCAACAGCAGCAAACCATTTGCTGGTTTCCTGCGGCCATATCTTGCCTGATTCGATTCCTTCAAAATTAAATCTTGCCGCCTCATCAATACTTAAGAACTGCTGGGTGTCACTGGCGAGGGAGTCAGCATATAATGGCAGATCCTCCCGCCGCTGTTTTTCCACCCAGCCACCGCAGCAACTGGAACGGTCTTCGCCCTGTCGTTCTAATGGTAAGCAGTAGGCCACGATGCGCGGCAGGATTTGACTGGCTCGGTGGATAGCTTTTTCCACAAATGGAGCGGCTTGTTTGCCGAAGCGTTTTTCAAACTCCTTTTGCCAGACCTCGGGCGGGGTTTCCGGATTGTATCCAAGTCTTCCGAAAAGCTGGAAGAAATGCCAATAGCGTTCGAACTCCCAGTCGTAGTACTGGTACTGTGGGTCGAGCAATTCGAACGGCTCCATGTCGTGCGGGTGATACCACATTTTTGTCGCGAGGGGTTCAACGACCTCAAAGCCTTCCCCGTCATATAAGTGGGTGCTGCCGGCAAAACGCCGGACATAGTCGGGATCACCCCACAACAATACATGCCTGGTGCCGCAATTCCAGAGTCTCCAATGTATCTTGTATTTTTGCGGATACCGCAATAAATCAGCATACCCATGGCGTCGTTCGAATTGACTCTCACGGAATATACTCGTCGGATGGAATGGCAGGCCCATCTGTTCGGTCCAGTATTTTGTAACAAGCCTGAAGTTAATGCCGATCTGAATCGCCTTGTCGATAATAGAATCCGGTAAGCCTTTGGCACGGGCATCAAAACGAATGTCCGGCCGAACATTCTTTACGGTTTCAAAGATGTCGCCCCAGAATTGGTCATAATCCCCGGTCCTCAATCCCGATTCATAGTGCATTCGGAAATGGATAGCATCTATGTCGGGCACTAATTGGAGAAGCTCTGCCAGTGCTGCTTTTGTGTATGGAGCAAGAGTTTCACCCGTCAGGCCCGATACTATGTTTTGGATATTTGCCGACTCCTGCAAATCAGTATTGCGATAAATATGGTCCCAGATGCCGAGAGTGAAATTAATACCTCGCTCGTGCGTCATTTCAATGAGCCTGTTAAGCATATCAAGGTTACGCTTCTGTTCGTCTTTGGTAAGACCAACCACATGCACTTCGGGGAACCCCTCGACATCGAAGAAGTAAGGATAAGGTGGAGTAAAATACCCCTGGTTTTCATAGCCAAATATTAAGGCCAGGGTGTTGAAACGGTTTTGAGCCAGCGTATCAAGATACCTGGCCCAGTATTGCTCATCGAAGAAATAGCTTTCGAACTGTGTTTGGTGCATCGTGTATTTGGAGAGTGCCCGCTCGACAACATAGGGTTTTTCTTGAATATTTTTAACCTCGCTGAGCGGATTCTCCGGGTCCTTAGACCAGCCGATCCGTTCCGCAATATCAAGCAGCGCATACATCAATCCTCGATCATCGGCACCGATGACCAGGAGCAGTTTCTTGCCTTTCCATTCGGTGTGGCGAATCAGAAGCGCTTCCGGCTCTGTGGGTGCCGGAATGTTCAGGCCTTTGTGCAAGTTTGCGGCCTGGCCTCTGCCGGCAGCGAGGCCGGCGACAATCGGAAATTTTCCCCGGGCTGCGTCCAGGGCGGTTACCTGTTCGTACTCGAATCCTTTTTCCTGCAGGGCCAGCTTGACTTTTCCTAATCCGTGCGCGGCTGCAGGTCCAGCATTAGTGTCCACTACCAGTGAGACGATTGCCGATTCCGTATTGTCATCCGCTGATGAGCTCTGGCCCAGATTCTCCAAACCGAATGGCATAGAGGAACAACCCGCAGCTAACAGAATGACGCCAATCATCAACCTCGATTTGACCATTACACGACCCCCATATCTAATAGATCCTGCACCTCTCGGCAGAAAAAACCAGGATGCACGGCACAAAGTACTGTTTCGGCTTGTTCTAAGGCCCTATACTCTTATCTTCTTTCACTAAGCTACCCGACATAAGTTTTGAGTAATCTGTACCAATCCCCCCAATGTCATTCTGAGCCGAACGCGAAAAATCCTTTGCCGCTCAATAAGGGATCCTTCGCGGAGTTTACCCTGAGTTTCGACGAAGGGCTCAGGATGACAGTTAAGTACAGCTCCCCAGAGATAGGTGAACAAACAACGAAGCGTCGGTTTTGGTTCATTGTTGCCCCGAAGGGGCAAACGTGAGTAGCCGGGGGTGGAGTCCGCCGCGGCGGACGGAACCCCCGGTAAGTGTCCCGATTATTCTTCCCGCCCCGGAGGGGCGGACGCACACGATGGAGTGTCATGAGCAATAACCTCGGCAATAACAGTCTCGTGCGCCCCTCCGGGGCGCGGGAAGGGATGCGTCGTGGACCTGGGGTTTCGCCCCGCCGGAGCGGGGTTACACCCCAGGCTACTTGCGTACGCCCCTTCGGGGCGGTCGAACCGCTTTAGACATCCCTTGGAGCACATTCTCATCACATTCACAATGGTTTGTACTCTCATCTGTCCGGAACTGTGCTAAGAGACTGTGCAACTTTAAAAGACTTTTCTCGGACCGCTTAGCCTTTAAGAATACTATCCGAGATTTCCCATATGGAGCAACCCAGAACCACCGCGGTCCTGGTCTTCCTCGGTATCTTACTCCTCGAAGTCCAGTCCCGACTACATACAGATCTTCGTACAAATGCCTGATCACTCACTCACGCTCTATGGCACTCCATGCCTCCAAGATAAGACCTGGTGCCGTCTGTGGGGGCAGGTCGATCAGCGCGCAAGCGACCAAGACATTACGCCGTTCCGCCGGAATTGGTGAATTACGGCGGAGAGAATGTGATTGCAGTTTGAGTCTACGATCGAACGGGTGAAGGCGGGATTTACGCCGAATCCCCGGGTCCATTCGACGTGCTCAAATAAATCGCAAACTCCGGCCGCGCGACCCCTGTCAGCGCGAATAATAAGTGCGTTTCATCTGTTCTGCGACGGGCGAATTTCGCAGGAGGCCGTCCCGAAGCTGCCGCAGAGGTTTCAGGAAGCTCATCATGGCCGTATCTCTCGCAAAGGTCACGCTGGGACAACCCTGCGAAACGCCGTTTCCATCATCGGCGCCGGGAGTTAGACTAAAATCCTGGGTTGTTATGCCTCCGGTGGCAACCGTCACATCCACTGTCGCGGACCGGTAACCTGCCCTCTCTACGCGCACTGTAATTGACCCTGCGGGAACACTCACAAAAGCATACGTGCCGTCGTTGAGCGTGGTCACCGAGAGACTGAGCTCCTCGATCGTTACAGTGGCTCCGGCAATCGGATCTCCCGTTGTGGCGTCCGTCACCGTGCCGGCTAACTGGCCGGGCGCAACGAACGGCTCGAAATCAACCGGCCCGGTCATTTTTTCCCCGATAGCTGTGGCGTCCGCAAGACCCCAGCTATTTTTCTCGGCCTTCACGGTGGTTTCTGTGTTGTTGATGATGAATTGCCCGCCGACGTTGTCGAACACGTTGCCGCCCGTTCCTTCAATCGTCTCATCCCCGAAAAGCGGAACTTCGTCGGTTTGCTGGGCAGCGTTTTTTCCCAAAGGCTCGCTCACAAATACGGCATCCGCTCGAATATCCCTGAAGATATTGTTTCGGAATTCCGCTTCAGTCTCCACTGCCTGGACGGCGAAGCCAACACGGCGGAAAAGGCAGTTTTGAACCAAGGTTCCGCTCGACCCGACACCCGACGCGAAAACACCGAAGGAAAGCGGGTTGTCTCTTCCGTCAAAAGTCACATCCTCAACGAATGCGGAGACATTGCGCACCCGCAGCAAATCGACTGCCTGGGTTGTCGCTTGCGGGGTTCTAAGTTGAATCCCTATCACTTCCGAGCCTTCACCCGCCTCCAGAACAAACCGGTCCGTCGATCCGGGATCGAAAAACTGCAGGATCGTTGTCTCGGGATCTTCTCCTACAAGGGAGACATAAGCACACAGAATGACTTCCTCTTCGTACACTCCCGGTTCAAGATGGATGGTCGAGGGATTCTCGGGGGTTCCGGACAGACGGGTAAGGGCAAAATTGATGTCCTGCCAGGGCGAAGCCTCTGTGCCTAAGTTCTGGTTGTCACCGTCGGGGCTGACGAAAACATCCACGCCGACACTTCCGGACGATCCCAGCCGGAGGAAGGTGGCTATGGCGTTGTCATCTTTGCCGGCGACATAGACATGCTCATCGTCAGGGGATACTGTGACTTGGACGGACCCGAGCAGCCCGTCGACTCCATCCAGACCCTCCTGGAACACCTCCAACAGCTCCAAACTCCCGGTGGATGGGTTGCGAGAATAATTCAACAGCAAGTCACCGCTGAACACCGTCACATAGACACTGGCGCCATCGGAAGAAATCGCTGCCCCCCCTGGTCCTTCGCAGATAAAGGGGTCGTTCTCGCCAACAATGATACTTTCCAGAAATGTGAGCTCTCCCGTGACCGGATCCCGTGAGAAAAGTGCGACGGTGGAATCACAAAGTCCCCCCACATACACATGATTCCCGTCGGAAGGAATCGCAACAAAGGTGGGGGCGTCCAAACCGGCGACACCGTCGACGCCACTCCGCACAACTTGAGAAAATGTCAGCTCTCCACTGATCGAGTCTCTGGAGAAAACGGAAACTGCATTTTCGTTTTTCGATACGACGTAAACGTTGGCTCCATCCGGTGAAAGGACGACTGTTGCCGCCGCATCCAGGCCGTCCACACCGTCAACGTTATCCTGGAGAGTCTGGAAAATTGCGAGCTCGCCCGTAACAGGATCACGGAAAAAGGCCGATATGGAGTCATCCGTCCTTCCCGTCGCATAAACGTGCGCGCCATCCGGCGAGATCGCCAGCGACTGGGTTTCATTCAAGCCGACGACGTCTCCCACGTCATCAAACACTGACTGAACAAAAGTCAACTCACCACTGGTCTGGTTGCGCGAGAAAACTGTAATGGCGTCCTCCGTTTGCGATACAACATATGCATGTTCTCCGTCTGGGGACACTTTGAATGAGGTAGCTCCAAGCAAGGCATCCGCACCACCCTCGCCGTCAGAAATGGATTGGACGAAGCTTAATTCAGCGGTATCGGCATTTCGCGAGAAAACCGTCAGGGTGTGGGTAAAAGGCGACACCGTATAAACATGTAACCCATCCGGAGATACCGTAACACCAGTCACCTGGTCAATTCCCTGCTGATGGGCTCGCAGGAAGGTCAGGGCTCCTGCGGGGGGACACTGGCCGAGTGCTTCCAGTGAAAAGCAGCAGATCAGCAATGCCGCGATAAGAGAACTTCCTGCAAAAGTCCAATATCTCATGTTATAGCTCCCTTTGGAATCAACATTTCCCACTCCAATTCAGTTAAAACTCCACGGGGTCAGAGGATAGACTACCAGACCATAGCGATCATTTCTGCAATTTTATTTGAGGATGACCGCCTGCCAACGCGGGCCGTTTTTCCTTTCACGTTTTCTCAATATCGCCATATCGGATCGCCTCCATTTGCTCAAACCTTCTAATGCCTTCACCCACTGTCGAAAGTCCAGCATACGGCTCAATAGTGTATCAATTCTGTGAAAAACGACTGATCCGGGCACAAAAAAAGGACTCACGATCCTCTGTAAGTCCTTGATAATCAGTCGATTATTCTCGACTATCACCGGTAGGATGATCTGGATATTGAGACCGTATGGGGTTTTCGGCAGGGACAGCCAATCGGGTCAGATGTAAAATCTTAACATTACGAACACACATGAACGTTTAAACTCTATCGCACCCCTTTTAGGGCCCCCTCTGTTTTAGGGCCCCCTCTGTTTTAGGGCCCCCTCTGCTTTAGGGCCCCCTATGCTTTAGGGCTCCCTCTGCCTTAGGGCCCCCTATGCTTTAGGGCTCCCTCTGCCTTCAACACTAACCGAAGAGTTGCGCGACAGGTATACCACCGTCGGAGATGGGAACCGGGCGTTCGCCGGCGAACAGTTTTTTAGATGGGTCCATCTTCATGCCGCAAAAAATCGTGGCAAAAAGGTCTGGAACGGATACGGGTGTATGTAATATTTCTTTCCCGAGCTCATCGGTTTCTCCCACTGCTCCGTTGTGCTTGAGTCCACCGCCGGCCAACACTATAGTGAATGCTTTAGAGTAGTGACCGCGTCCACCTTGTTCGTCAAACTCAGGCGGACGTCCGAATTCTGTGCCGACGATAATTAGGGTGCGATCCAGCAGATTGTGCGCCTCAAGATCCAGTGTTAGCGATGCGAGGGCATGATCCAGTTCTCTGATCAGTCCATGCTGTTTCAATTGACCCGTATTGTGCGTGTCCCATCCCGTGCCATTGATGAAGTTAAGGTTATGCGACACTTCAACAAAACGTACACCGGATTGTACCAGACGCCTTGCGAGCAGACAGCGCTGGCCGAACTCACCGCCATAGGATTCACGAAGCGCAGGCTTTTCTTCATCCAGATTAAAAGTGCTCATAAAAGACGAGCCGGCTAGCTTCATACTGTTTTCGATACCCATGTTATAATTTTCAACGGCCTCATCCTGATTGCCTCGCTCAATGTAACTTTTTCTCAAGTCATTCAAGAGCGCATGCCTTTTATGCATGCGAGAAGCGTCCACATCGGGGGGCATGACCAGTCCGCGAGGCCCGGCCTCTGTGTCGATAAGGTAGAGGTAGCCATCTCGGGCGCCGAGAAACCCCGGGCCGCGCGTCACGTTGGGATAGCCGATAAGAACATAAGGAGGAACGCCTTCATCACCCGGCCCGCGTTCGTGCGCGATAATGGAGCCTATGGACGGATACATAACCGTGCCGCTAACGGAACGCCCTGTATGCAAGCGGTTGACGGCGGCTGCGTGTTCGTCAATCGTGTCGTGGTAAACCGTTCTAATTAGCGTTAGTCGGTCCATGATCTGCGCTGAGCGCGGGAGATGTTCGCAGACCTGGATGCCGTCGACCGCAGTGGGAATGGCATCGTAATAGGAACCGGCTTCGTTTTTTTCCGCATTGCCTTTTCGTTTCGGATCCCATGTGTCGACGTGGCAGGCGCCTCCGCCAAGCCACAGCATGATGCAATGGTCCGCCTTGCCCATCGGGAAGGGCGCCGCAGGTATCGCCCACGCAGAGCGGCCTCCCAGGAGCATGCCGGCAGCACCGGCTCCTACCGTGTTAAGAAAATGACGTCTCCCGATGGTACGCATTGAATGTTCTCCCTTTTTCATGGCACAAAAACCATCTCGGGTGAATTTATCAAAGCCCACAGGCCGTCTTCCATGTTTTTTCTCCACTCATTTTGCAGTTTGCGGGTCGGGGGGGCGCCGGCCTCGATGTCGCGGGCGATAGCGCTCTTAACTTCACTGGCTTCAGCCGACAGGTGGTTGGACCAGGATACATAGGGATATCGACGTGGTTCCCGCGGGCGGGCCCGTTCAATTTCTGGAATGATTCTCTGGTCGTAGCCCTCGTACAAGAGTGCAGTGTAGGTTTTCTGCTCGCTCTCGGCCGGATGCCGACTCAGTGTTTTGAGAAACAGGATATCGACGAGCTTCTCGACCTCGCGAGTTTCCATCACCAGTTCAGTTAATGGATGATCGTCCGACAGACGTGTGAGGCGCTGGCTCATGATGCCATTGGCCAGCGTGGCCGGCTGCAGCACATTTGTTTCATGATCACGCTCATGCGTGGGGTTCTGCCGCGAGCCATTCCATCCATAGGCCTCGAGCACATCGGTATAAACCTGCGCGTGCGGCAATGTCAGGCTCGGGCGGTCGCGCTCGTTGGATAGCGAGGTGAATTCCCATGCCCTTCGTGGCGTGCCGAGATTGATGAAGTCTGCGATGGACCGCACCCCGTCCAAGTCCATATTCAACTCTTCACTGTGAATCCGGCTGTCAGTGGCCACGTGTAATGAATCCAGTATTTGTTCGGCGGTCATGCGCCTTCGGCTGTGGCCAACAAATAACGCTGCGGCTTGAGCATTCTTTTCGTGCAGCACCGCTCTTTGGTAGGTATGCGAATTGAGGATCAGCCGGCACACGTGCTTAATATCATAGTCATGGCCTACCAGTTCCTGCGCCAGATAATCCAATAACTCGGGATGCGTGATGTCCGCATTCTCCCAGTCTACGGCCGGCTCAATGAGTCCTTTGCCGAAATAGCGTTTCCACACCCAATTGGCCATCGCTTTTGCAAATCGGGTATTCGCAGGAGAGGAGATGTGGGCAGCCAGCATCTGGCGCGGATCCTCTGGTTTCCGGAGGAGGCTGTTCGGCAGCGGCGATTCGCTGATGTTATGGAATGGCCATTCGGGGTCTACCGAAGCGCCCGGCTTCAACGTTACCTGAACGAGCGCGTTACGCCCTGCTAGTTTGTCGAGAGGCACGCTGCTGCTCGCGGGTACGGCGACCGGCTTGCGCTCAAGCATCGCCGCTATACTAAAAAGGTCTTTTTGTTTTACGGACTGAAACGGCGCATCGTGACAGCGTGCGCATTTCATTTGAACGCCCATGAACGCCCCGGCAAGGATATGCGCTTTGGCGGCCATGGGCACATCGTTTTGCGTAGCGATTCCGAACCCTGCCGGGCCAACATACTTGTCGCCGCGCATCAGAACCAGATCCGTTACAAACTGGTCCATGGGTTTGTTGTCCACGAACGATTCGTGTATCCACCAGCGAAAAGCTCCAGTGTTGTTCAGGTTGGGTTTCACGATGTTCGGGTTTTCGGCAAGGATATCCTGCCAGAACGGCACCCAGTGATCAGCCCAGCGCGGGTCGCGCATCAAACGGTCAATCACCCTGCTTCGCTTGTTCTCGGCGGTGTTCGCTTGAAAAGCTTCGATTTCTTCAAGCGAGGGAATCACACCCACCGTGTCCAGGGTGACGCGACGCAAGAAAGCAAGGTCGCCGGTAAGAGGCAGAGGCGACAGTCCCGTCGATTTCAGTTCTGCGGCCGATGCATGGCGCGACGGGGCGATCGCCTCCTGGCCGATGACTTCCCATTGCGCGCCTTGCTGAATCCAGCGTGAAAATAAATCTATTTCCTGCTCGCTCAGCCGCCGGCCCGTCGGCGGCATAAAGATTAACTCATCATTCGAGGTGACAAATTCGATCGCCTGGCTCTTTTCGGGGTGTCCGGCAACATACGCTGGTTTTCCGGACTTGCCCCCGCGCAACGCCCTCTCTTGAGAATCCAGGCGCAGATCGCCCTTTTCTTGTTCGCCATGGCACTTTAAGCAGTTATCCTCAAGGATCGGCTGTATATCTTTATCGAAGAGAACAAGGCCTTGTAGACGCGCGTTGCGCTCCGCGGACTCCCGGTCCTTGCGCCGAAGCGCCGCTTCTTCGATAAGGCGTCCAATGAAACGGTCGACAGCATTGTGTACAGGAATCAACGTGCTCACCGTCGGAGGCGCGACCTGTTCCTGAAGGCTAACCCACGCCTTTGCATGTGCATGCCGCTTCTGCCAGTATTCCGTCTCTTTACTGGAATTCGCCTTGCGCTCCCGGGCGTCCATGGCGACATACCTGGCCTCCTCGTCTTCCACGTAGCCTGCCCAGCCTTCGTTGCTGAATACGCTGTTCCCGTTTGAACCCAGTAGCGTGAATGTGTCTTCGCCCGGCCCGGCAATCGCAACGGCAAGCACGCCTGTGTCCGGCCTCCGCTTGGAGTGTCCCACCACGGTTTCCAGAGTAAAGGTATGGGGAAGGCCGTCTGCGTCCAGGGAGACGACTTGCTCGACATTTCCTGGAGCAAAGTGCTTGATCGTCGGAGAGACAAGTTCAGGCAGCTCTTGTACAAGGTTATGGCCGTCCTCTCTTGTCGGTAGCGCCTTGAGCGTCGCAAGCACTTCACCGTCCATCATGAACTTCGCATCATTGCGCATCCGAATCAATATACGGTGCGCACCTTTCTCGAGTGTCAACGTGGCGGCGGCCCTGAAAAGGATAGGGCCCTTGTGAAGCTCACGCACACCCGTTTCATCGTACTTGAACGGAAGCCGGTGAAACCCAAACGCGCGCGACTGATACACTTTGTCAGGATCCTTCAAGGGCGCGGACAGGTTCACTTGCTCGGCTTCAGTCTTAATCGCATCATCATTGACCGGGCCGATCTCATCACCCGCCGTTGCTACCTCAGGCTCAATCGCATCATCGTTGACCGAGCCGACCGCATCACCCACCGTTGCTTCCTCAGGCTCAACCGCATCATCGTTGACCGGGCCGACCGCATCACTCCCCGTAGCTTCATTCGCATTATCCTTCTTGGGCGATTTCTGCGTCGTTGGCATGTCCTCGAAAAGTTCGACCCGAACGGATAACACTTCATTTCCGGCGACAGCTTGCAGCGAACAGAAACTCAGCAGTGTGAATGCAAAAAGTATACGGTTTAATTTCATCAGTTCCATTTGTCTCGTATCTGAATTCAGCAACTATAATCGCTGCGACCGAACCCATAGGCCAAGTTGCTTCGGCGACCAAGCGTCCGCGCGAAACGGCTGAATGGCAAGACATTTTACCTATGATTCCTTTCTTTGGTCAATAAACTTGTAAGTCTTGTAGTTGTTTTACTTTACGCGCATAATACGCATGAATTACCCGAACAAACCTCCTCAAACGATGGTTTCCTTCCCAGTCAGGTAGACATTACAAGTACCGGAAGCGAATGTATCGAGGGCGACAGGTTATAGAAGCGCACTATCGGGTAGGAATGTTGCTTTTCAACCTGGTGAAGGCTGCGAATGTTTGCACGAAATACCCTCCAAAATGGGCCGAAATGAGGGGAAATAGCGAGTCAGAATCGTAACAAACGACTGATCCGGGCACAAAAAAAGGACTCGCGATCCTCTGTAAGTCCTTGATAATCAATGGCGCGGCTGGGGAGACTCGAACTCCCGACCTGCGGATTCGAAGTCCGACGCTCTATCCATCTGAGCTACAGCCGCGCTCTGAATTCAAGCCACGCAATCTGGAAATCCCGCCGATCCCCCGAGGCCACCTCCCTGGATGACGGCAATTCATCTAATCGGCGGCGGATTCACTGGAAGGGCCGGCGGCGGCCGCAGCAGCACTCTCCTCGGCCTCCTCTTCCGACGGTTCTTCCGAATCGGACTCCGCTTCGGCTTCTTCCGCCTTGGCCTTCTCTTCGATCTTTGTCAGGTAATGATTAAGAAGGTGACTTTGGCCGGAGAAGAATTCACTCCAACCGGCTTCCGGCTGCTCCTTTTGCATCTCCTCCAACCGGGAATTGAGGTAGGCCAGGCAATCATCGCGCGCGTCCGGCGCCATGCGCGTGTAAGCGCCCGAGAAGATGTGTGTGTCCCCGAGGCGAATGAGCCGGGTCACGCACAGGTCTTCCGCCTGGATATTGTCAATGATCGTGTCGTCGGTGACATCGAAAGATTCGCCGGTCAGCAGATGTTTCAGTTCGATTGAACCCTCTTCGGCGTCCGCCGAGACGACTTCGAACACCCCGGTGACAGTTTGCTGCCATTCTTCCAGGATATGGCGTTCGTCGTCATCCAGGTTGTAGGCCCGAACCTCCTGATAAGCCTGAATCGGGGGTTTTTCCCACTCCGACAGCCTGTAATCGAAAAGGTACCAGTCGTAGAAACGGATCTGCGCGACTTCAGGGGGCGACTCGTCCGGATCCTTGATATCGTACTTCCCGTCGAAATAAATCCGGAAAGCCTCCGCGAGATCATCATCAAACCGGCTGCTGCAAGCGAACCGGTGAATCTTGTCCCGCAACCTCTCTTCGGCCCGCACCATGATCCTGTGCCGCTTCTCCGGAGAACCCTCCTCTTTGGGAAGACAGCACTTCTTGTACTTGAGCCCGCTGCCGCATGGACAGGGATCGTTTCGGCCGGCGTGGGTCATTTCGCTCCTCTTTTCTGCTCAATTTATCCAGCAATAAGGGTTTATCCCAACCGCAATTTCACCGTAATCGACCCCGTTTGTCAAGGAACTGTCCGCTCTCTGCGCTGATTGGTGCGGGAGGAAACAGAAGTGCCCCAGGTTGCGCATATTCTTTCCATTCCCTATAATAACCGTCAGAGGATGTGCCGACAGCACCCATTGATATTCTGGAACAGGATTATTTCCGAATCCATGGCCGGTTGGTTTATTCTGCGTTTTCTCGATTCCAATAAGCCCCCTGCCATTCGGATTTAGCCGCTCCGAAGGCGGGATTAAATGTGATGCCTGCACCCGTGCTGAGCGGACCCATTCTGCTCCGGCACGAAGCTTGTTTCATAGGAACGCCACAAAAATGACTCAGATCGCGAGCCGAATCAGACCTTTATCCGAGGAGCCGAAGTCAGCTTCTCAAACCGTTGATAGTCTTCTCTCCCCTGTTGCCGACGACCTGAAGGAGATCGAGAGGAGGCTCCTGTTCGATCTCCCTGCCCGGGTCGAGTCTGCGCCGGAAATCGTGTCCTACCTGGTTGAGGCCGGCGGTAAGAGAATACGCCCTGCTCTGGTCTGCCTTACCGCCCGGTCGTGCGGCTATTTCGGCGACCACCATTTCGATCTGGCCTGCGTCAGCGAATTGCTTCATAGCGCCACCCTCTTTCATGACGACGTCGTGGATTCCTCCCGGACCCGGCGGGGAAGGCCGACCGCAAACCGGGTGTTCGGAAACAAGATGGCAGTCCTGTCGGGTGATCTGATGTTCGCCTACGGATTCGGAATCATGATGGACGGGGAGCACTTCCGGATCTCTCAGGCCCTTGCCGAAACCGTGAGAAATATGGTCGAGGGAGAGATCCGGCAACTCAAGCATTCGGCGAATATCGACATGTCCATCCACGAATACCTGCGGACTATCGAATACAAAACGGCTTCCCTCTTCGGATGGGCCTGTCTCGCGGGCGCCACGGTCGGAGGGGGGGACGAAACCACTTGCGCCCTCCTGAAAGATTTTGGCTGCGCGGTAGGCATGGCCTTTCAAATGACGGATGATCTGTTGGATCTTTGCGGCGATGCGGACGCGATCGGCAAAGACACCCTCCGGGACCTTCAGGAAAAGAAGGTGACCCTGCCCGTCCTTCTCGCCGCGGAAGAGGATCCCCGGCTGACCGAGGTCTGGGAGGAGTTCGTCCGCTCCGATTCAGGCAATGGGAAGCTGGATGAACTGCAGGCTCAAATCCTCTCGACTCGCGGCCCGGAGAGAGCCCACGAAATGGCGCAGCAGTTCGCGCAACGGGCGCAGGACCTTGCGTCCCGCCTCACCCCCTCGCCTTATCGCGACTCCATGGTCGGACTCGCCGATTTCGTCACGAGCCGGGTCTCCTGAGAACACAGTCCCCCTGCCCGCAAACTCTTGAAGCCCCCCCAACCCACAGGCTCCGGCCAACTGTTCACTTAGTGGAAGGTTATGCGATCTGGTGAATGGGATTGCGAAGACAGCCGAGGAGATCCTGCAAGGAGAGGATACGCGTCGCCCCCACAGACTCGTAAATGCCGAAGGGATCCAGCAGGACCGGGTGAAGACCCGCCTTCTCGGCCCCCACGAAATCGATGGAGTAGCTGTCGCCGACATAGCAACTCGATTTCGCCGCGGCACCAATTTGATCGAGGGCGAACTGGAAGATGCGGGGATTGGGCTTCTCCACCCCAACTACTGTGGAATCGATAATCGCCTCGAAGTAATCGGCGATCCCGGCCCCTTTCAGAAGATCTTCCACATGCCCGTCCGCGTTCGACACGACCGCCAGCCGATATCCTCTCTGGACGAGCCTGTGGAGGATCTCAGGGACGTCCGGGGAGGCAAGCGACCACAAGCTCGATTCAAACTGGTTGTTGCTGAAACGGGCCCGGAGGATCGGGTGGTTCGCCTCAGGAATCCCCATGGTGGTGAGAAAGGTTCCGAAGAATGTCTGCCACACGGCCACGCCGTCCGTTTCCGGATCCGCCTCGAAAAGAGCGTCCACGGCCTTTCTGGCTTCCGCCTCCGCACGACTGATCTCCTCCGATGAAACTTCGAAGCCCAACTCCTGGGCTATTTCGATGATCCGCGCATGATCCAGGGTGAACAGCGTGTTCCCGACATCAAAAAGGACGTGAGTAATCTGATTCCACTGAAAAGACATTCCGGGCTTTCTTCTCTAGGCTCCCTCGCCTTCTCCTTCGCCGCCCCCGACCTGGGTGCAGTCCTGCCGGACAAACACAGTCAGCTCGCTGGAATTGGCGCCGTTGAGGTTTTCGACGATGACGGTAATTTCCGCGTCACTCCCGCATTGCAATGCGGTGATCTGAATCTCTTCTTCTCCCGTTCCCGACAGCGGCGATATCGAAATCCGATCGGAATCAAAAACCACACGCCACTGAGGAGGCGGCGCCAGGTCGGGAGCCAGCAAACTCCGGGTTATGGATCGACCCACATTGACAACCCGCACTGTTCCCGTTGGATTTGCCGCCTCGTTGCAGCAGAGCTCGACCTCTGCCTTGTTGAGAGCAAGAAGGGACAAACCCGACGCGCAGCCGTTGGACAACATTAGCATGATGAACAAAAGCGGAAGTGGCATTCTAGACAAGCTATTGCTGAAGGATCGCTGATTCATGGCGCCTCAAGAAAGGTTGCGGAGGGTCTGAGGACCTCATAAGTGACGGCGCCGTCGACCCCCGCCCCGAATGAGACCAGGTCTGTTTCCCCCGGCGCGAGGCCGAACACCTGGCCGCTCGTCGTGCCAAGGAAAAATCCCTCCCCGTTATAAAGGGTCACCGCAATCCGGACCCTTGAAGCGGTTCGCGACCGGTTATTCGTCACCTCCATCCGGAACTGGAGGGAGCGATCCTCGTCCCGGAATACGAATCCCGCGAGAAACCCCGTGGTCGGGTCGACGGGATGCGACGGGTCATCGACACTGATTACACCGAATTCAAAGGTACCGATATCCTCCGGGAAAATTGTCGGGATTGAAACTGAAACCGACCGCAGATCGGAGGGCTGGACGCTGCCGAATAGGACATTCGTCCCGAACCCAAGCAGATTCCCATCGACATCGAAGACGTTTACTTGAATCTCGGGAGACACGGCAGCCGAGGGGTTATTGTTGATCAGCTGGGCGCTGAACACGGGCGAGACGACAATGTTGGACAGAGTGATGTCCTCGAACAGAAAGCCCGTCTCGGGACATCCGGTCAGAAGAAAAGGGAGCGCTAATCCCGTGAGAATCTGGCAAATCCGTTTTCTAATCGTACGATTCTTCCATGATTTGACAGGAAATAGACTTCAGATTTTTGTCGGCATGCCCGGGCATGGTAGCCTATCGGCCAATCGCAGATCAAGACGACTTCAGCACCTGCCCACAGTTCTTCGGCTTCACGGAAAATGACGCGGCCCTTGGACAGCGCGTTCCAATTTCTTGCTTACTGGTGCGGGGACAGAAGGACAGTGTGGAGGCCGTTTCGCGTTGGCGAAACGGCCTCCACACTCCTCGGTCTCACCCGCCGAACTCTCATCTACCGCATGGAGAAGTACGGCCTGAAAGAAAAAACGATCGCTTCGACAGAGACCAGTTAATCATTAATACCTCCAAATTCATAAAAATCAGGTATAATAGGGGTGATTCCGACATGCTGTGCCATGGCGTGCTGGATGCTTAAGTCTTTTTAAATCATAATTTTATATCCAGTTGTTCCACGGTCGGGCTTAAAGGTGTGAGAAGCTTTGCGAACAGAGTTCTGGAGGTAGGACAATGGGATTCTTTTGGAACAGTGAGAAGAAACGACTGAAGGAGGCGCATGAAGAGCTGGAAACGAAGCATTTCAGGACCCTCAGGATGATCGAAGGGCTGTCCGGGAAAATGAGGGCGCTTCGAAGTGAGCTGACAGAGGTGGAAAAGCCGCTGCAGGTTCTGGAAAGCATGGACAGACTCCCCAAAGCGGACAGCCAGATTCTTTCCGCCGAAGACCTGAAGAAGCTGGAAACGGATCATGAGGCGGCGGAAGAATACAAGGAAACGCGGATCGAAGAATTGCGGCACCGGCAAAAAGCCCTGAAGGCTGAGATTCAAGAGATGGCCTCCAAGTCGAACCGGCTGAAATCGAAGCTCCATGGCCTGGAAAAACAACTCCGGGTGCCGGCATAACTTCCAGCTCTAATCGCTGATTTCCGTAGGTTTGCCCCCCGACCCGTCCCCTTCCCAGGCGAGTCTTGTGTGAAGGACCCAAAGGGGTCATTGCATCCGGGCTGAAAGCATAGCCCACTCCCCCGGCCCCTCAAGCGCCCAGAATACCTCAAAATCGTGTATAATAACCCATGAGGCCTCGTGGTCAGCGAAGTCCGAGCGGCATATCTCACTGTAACTCAAAGACTTGAACTCTCTGTTGGTTCGGCTGTTCCCGAATAGGAAGCCAACACCACGGGAGATATAGGGAGGATTATCCATGGCTGCGTTCTGGCGTCGGGGAAAAATCAAGGCCGAACGGGAAAAGCTGGAAGAAGAGCACAAGAAGGTCGTGCAGATGGTTGAGGGGCTGAACCGAAAGGTTACCGACCTCCGGGAGGAACTTCAGGAGGTTGAGAAGCCGTTGCATGATCTGGTAATGGGAAGAATCCCCATGACGGACAGTCAAATAATGTCTCTGGACGAGATTAAGAAGCTGGAGATAGACCACGACGCCGCGGATGATTACAAAGAGAAACGAGTTCAGGAGTTGGAAAACCGGAGAGACTTCCTCAAGGAGGAAATTGATGGACCGGTCGCCAAGATGAAGCAACTTCAGAACAAGATGCACGAAATCGAAGACCAGATTCGAGGTCTAGGTTAACTCCCTCCCCGCCATATTCCAGACCCCTCAATAAATCTGATTGCAGTCCTACGGCCAACCGACACGAAGGTCATCTGTCTTGCCAGGCCAAATCGCTGTGAGGAGGACTACGGTCTTATCGGCGGGATGATGTGTCGTTGGCTCGGCTCCCCACCGTCCAGAGCGGCTCGAGGCGCCGGCGGAGGAATTCCGGGATGAGGGGGGCGGCTCCCACAATGATGTTGTGCGCGCGGGGATTCTCCACTCCTCTTGCGAACATCGATTGGAGCTTTTCGAAGGTGGCGTTGTCCCGCGTCCCGACCACCATTTCGCAGGAGGTGGGGACCCACAGGCAGCGCAGGCCGTGTCCCGTCGCCGCCTCCACCGACTGATGCACCCCAAGGAGATGGTAGTCATGCCAGACGAAAAGGGTGCGGTCGTCCGAGTAGGGCAGGAGACCCTCAAAATCGCGAGTCACCTGTGGGTGCCAGTGGAGTCCGTCGATGAAAATGAGGTGATAGATGTCCTGTTCCACGGCGTCGGGCAAGTCTTTGGGCGAAGTGCCTTTCTTATTCTTCAGCAATGACAATCCCATCCTGTCGGTCAGCTTCTGGGCAATGCCGGCGCACAATTTGCCTTGGCCCTCCTGCTGATTATCCAGCGTGATGACACTTTTCCCACCATGATGGGACATGGCGTGCGCGATATAGCAGGAGGATAGGCCGAACGCATTCCCCACAATGAAGCAATGCTCGGGCCGGAAGGTCTTAATGAGCCGGCCGAAAAGGAGGCACTCGTCCTCGCCGATGCTGAGCGGGAAACGATAGCCGACAAGCTTGCGGTGGGGTCCCCCCGGATGAAGCAGACCCCTTGGCCAGACGAGGTTCGTTTCAGCCACCTCGTTCAGAGCGTTGACTAAGGTTTGAATGTGTTCGGCCATATAAAACAGTCCTTTGGGCGCCTGCCTCTCCTCGCCCGATTCCCTACACTCGTGAATCTGTCAGAAAGTGCTTGGGTCTTTCCATGAAGCGGTGCGAATGGAACCTCATCTTACCTAAAGTCTATGTGCCATTCAAGGAAAGGACTCTTTGGTTCAGTTGAAGGGTAAGTGCTTGAGAAGTCATTCTGGCTCACTTCGACGCAGCGGTTGATTGTGATAGAAGCGGGCCAGATCCTTCTCTTCGAAAGAGTCCGGCCAAGCGGGAAACAGCGTCTCCCACTGGGACGGATAACGCCGGATGACATCTTCAAAGCAGCGAGCGTACGATTGAATAACTTCCCGCAAATGGGATTCCTCAATCTTCTCCGGGGTCGGGGGGATAGGAAGGGGATCCCCAAACTCCAACAGGAAGCGGTCCGCCGCCGTCCTCACGCAATAACAGGGCACTACCGCCGCCCGGCACCGGTAGGCCAATATCGCCGGCCCCGCCGGCATCAAGGTATCCCGGCCGAAATAAGAGACTCGGACGCCCCGGGGGGAAGTGAGATGATCCCCGGCGAGGGCCACTGTCCCACCGGAATTGAGCCTCTTTATAAGTACGCGGAAGCAGTTCTCCGTGTACACCGTCTCCCCCCCGTGATAATGAGCTACTCTCATTAACTTCGCTTCCGTCCGCCTGTCGAAAAGCCGCCGGACCGGTATGAGGGCCTTGGCCCCCAGAAGAGGAAGGGCAAAAAAAGCCATCAGAACTGCCACGCCGAAATGTCCGGTAACCAACAACACACCGCGCCCTTCCGCCTTCGCCCGCTCATATTTCTCCAATCCCACCACTTCGAAATTCCGGTCCAGGAACTCCCGGTCAAGCTTCGGAACGATTACGAAATCTACTTGTCTTCGGGCCCAGGCATCTCTGAAATTCTCGCGGACCTGCCGCTTCATCTCTACGGGAGATACCTGGTCCCCCAGGGCTCCCCTCAGGCTTTTTTCCACAGCCTTGCGGGCCGCGGGACATAGAAGTGCATACACCCGGACCACCGCGATGGCCACCGAGTAGGAAATCCCTAGGGGGAGGGTCCTACCCAGGAAAAGCCCCAGCGAGACGAGGCACGAAGCGATGAATCCTATAATTCCCCCCTCCTGCTCGCCCCGATCTTCGCCCTGGGCAAGTTCCTTTTCAGACATGGATCATCCCTCTTCAGCTTTCCAGGCTTCGAGCAGCCCCACCGGCCCTCTACGTCACTGGAATTCGACCTTTCTTACATCATGCCCCACGACCTGGACGTACAACCGATCTGCCGAAGCCAACGGATGCTTGAACCGGAACCTCAGAGTCCGAATTCCCGGCTGTCCTTCCGGCGGAACCAGGAAGTGGCGCCTCACAATTCTCTCTATGATACCGCTTGGATGCATCGACGGGTCCGTTTCCGTCTCCATGACCTCGATTTCATAATCCGAATGCCGGGCGACCATGCCCACCTGGATAGGCGGAAGCTTGTCCGCCAACATCACTTCCTCCAACCCAGTCCTAAGATAAGATTCTCCGGATGCCCGAATGTCGAATGTGTATTCGTCCACCTGAGTGATCTCCACATTCACCTCATCGAAGAGTTCGGCGCGCGGCATGAGGAGGAAATACCGCTTGTCGGCGTGCCGCTCCGCCGCATATCGAATCGCCGGCGCCAGGTAGAGGGTCGCCGGCGGGACGTCGAGGACATAAACGGCCCGGACATCTGGATGCTCATCCAAGACGCGTATGGCGCTTCGGGCCACGGCTCGAGTCGGCTCTCCTGAAATCCGCCAGAAAACTCCTCCGAATGCGCAGATGACTAGGCCTGCGACGGCCGCAGTGTTCAGCAATACGCGAGCGGTCTTTGCATGCCATGGGACTGTGGACTTCGAGAAGTGCTGATACAGCAAGACGTAAAGGACGGCTATAACCGGCGTGCACATGAACATGTAGATCGGATTGAGAACGAACGGAAGGGTCGGGGCAAGACAGAGCGAAATCCAAACCAGCAGGAAATAGCGGAACGGGGGTTTAGTCCACCGGATGATTCCTGCCGCGGTGATAACGGAGATCAAACCCGTTACCACCAAGAGAGGAACGGATCGTTCGAGCAATGTGGGAGGAAACAACGCGGGCAGTTGATAGATCAGGGTCAGGACGAGGTGCGTCAGCTTTCCGACAAGAAACAGCAGGAATCCGGGCTCACCGGGATCATGAAAATAGAAAGCCCCGAAAGGCATCGGCATTCCGCCCAATGCGGAGGCTCGCAACGCCAAATAGAAGGGGATCACCACGAAAAACGGAAGAATAGAGAAGGCGCGACACTTGATTCCGGCCCACTTGTTTTCATTCCCGGGCGGGTAGAGAAAAACAGCGGCGCAGACATGGAGAAACGGCAGCATGGCCGAGTTTTCCTTGGAGCCAAGGGCCAGGATTGCCGAAAGGAAGGCGCCCGCAAAATGCAGAGGACTCCGAGTCGAGTAGAAGCGGCCCAGGCAGATGATCGACGAAAGAATAAAAACAGCCGACACTAACTCCGTCCGGCTGGAAAGGACGCTGACCGTCAACTGGTTCGGTGAATACAGAATAAAGAGGAATCCCAGGAGGAGTCTCCCCTTTCCGTCCAATCCGAAATCGGCGCCCCAGCGATACAACAGGAAGACGATGGCGAGATAGCAGAGGAGATTGGTGAGATGGAATCCCGGCGCCCAGGTTCCCCACAGCACAGTGTCCAGTTTGATGCTGGCCATGATCATCGGCCGAAAATAGTGCAGCAGGAAGCCCTGGAAGACAGGGGGCAGCCACCCGTCCGTCATGTCGTTCTGATCCAGCCGGAACGACTGGGAGAGGTCATGGAGCGACCACGAGATGTTCTTGGCATTCCGAATCAGAATCAGATCGTCTCCGAAGACATCGGTGACAAGAGACGACCCGTACGCCAGCAACACCACGAGCGCCAGAAGTAGGAGGTGCGCGCCAACAGAGCGATCTTTTTCCAGAAATCGAATCAGCATCTCGAGGGGATCAGGGTTTTCAAGAGGTTAAAAGGCAGCCAACCGAAGAGGATATCACGCGATTCATTCCAATTCGAGGGGTAAAGCTACTCCGTGGGCCCAAATTTGTCAACCCGTTAGGGCGGATCACACTTGTTGAGAAACGCCAATCACAAGGCGCTGCCCAAGTTGGAGGAATGCGGCCGCCGTGCTATACTTCAGCCTCAGATCGGACCGAAGATCCCGGGTTTCCTCTCCCAACGATAATTAACGAGACCTGCAACCATGGGAATGCGCTATCCAATCATCGAAATTCCTCTAATCGGCGGAGGAATGGTTATTGCCATTATCGCGATCATCCATGTCCTCATCGCCCACTTCGCCGTGGGAGCCGGTATTTTCAATGCCGTGGCGGAAACAATCGCGCGCCGCCGAGACGATACGTGGCTTCTAGAGTTTATCAAGCGGTTCTCGCGGTTTCTGATTCTGTTCGCTTTTGTTCTCGGCGCGGTGACGGGCGTCGGGATCTGGTTTTCCATCTCCGTAGTCAGCCCGAGGGCGACGTCCGCCCTGATCCACCAGTTCGTCTGGGCCTGGGGGATAGAATGGGTTTTATTCCTCGTCGAGATCATCTCAGGCTATGTCTACTATTACTCGTGGGACCGGCTCAGCCCGCGACGCCACATGGCCGTCGGATGGATCTACGCCATCTCGGCGTGGATGAGCCTATTCGTTATCAACGGCATCCTCACTTTCATGCTCTCCCCCGGCGAGTGGCTGGAAACGGGCAGTTTCTGGGCCGCTTTCTTCAATCCGACATTCTGGCCTTCTCTCGTCCTGCGCACTATCAGCGCGCTTTCCTTGGCGGGAATCTTCGTTGCGATCGTCGTCAACCTGGCTCAGGACTACACCCGGGAGCAACGAACCCATATCATTAATTTCGGGGCCTGGTTTCTATCTCCCATGGCCCTGATGGCGCCCGTTTCCATATGGTATTTCTGGGGTGTCCCCGCCCCAGCTCGCGACCTGGCGCTCGGCGGCGCGGCAGCGGTGCTTTTGTTCCTCATGTTCGGGCTCGTGACCTCGACCGTTGTGGCCTTCTATGCTTACTTCGGATTGATTCGGCGGCGGCGCTATATCAATCTCGAAACAGCCGTCACGCTGGGCTTGCTGGCGCTGATTGCAACGGGGTCCATGGAATTCGTCCGGGAAGGCATACGCAAACCGTATGTGATATACGGTTACCTTTACTCCAACGGCATCCGGCCCGATGAGATGGAGGCCCTCAACCGGGACGGGATCCTTCCCTCGACGCCTTGGGCTCAGGCTGGAATTTCTGACGACGAACCCCGGGGAAGGGCTGTCTTCCGCGCCCAGTGTGTGCAATGCCACACGATCAATGGATTCAACGGGATCGCCCCCCTGGTCAAAGGATGGTCGCGCGAACTGCTGGAAACGAATATTGCGCGGTTGCACGAATTGAAGTATTTCATGCCTCCGTTTGCAGGAAAACCGGACGAGCGAGACGCGCTGATCGGTTACCTCCAGTCGCTCAATTCCGATACCCCAACGAGAGAGGCCCGCAAAAGTGAACAGTGACACCTCTCTCCTACCGTTGCCGGACGAGCTGGGAATTCCCGGGCCGAGTAGTCTCTTCCTCTTCCTCTATCTTCTTACTTTCGTCATCCATACCGCGCTCGCAAATTTTGTGATAGGGGGAAGCGCCTTCCTGGCATTGCAGGAGTATCGTTCCCTCAAGGGGAACGAAACGGCAAAGGCCCTGAGCCGTAGAATCCTGCAGATCCTTCCTGTTGTTTTCTCCTTGACCATCACCTTCGGGGTGGCTCCCTTGTTGTTTGTCCAGGTCCTTTACGGCCAGTTTTTCTATTCCGCAAACGTCCTGCTGGGAGGATGGTGGTTGCTGAACCTGGGATTCATCCTGTCCGCTTTCTACATCGTTTACTGGCTCGCTACCCGGAGTGATAAAGGGATCCCGCCAAGCGGGCGATCCCTCGCCGGGTCCATCATTCTGAGCCTATTCACGCTGAAAATCGCTCTCCTCTTCACTTCCAACTCCACCCTCTCAATCGAACCGGACCGGTGGCAGGATGTGGCCCTCCAACACGGGATGCTGGGAGCAATCAATTCCCCTATCCTCATCCCGCGCTATTTCCACAATATCTTCGGCGCAATGATCATGTCGGGTATCTGGATCGCGTGGGCCGCTGCGACCCAGCGGACGGCCGACAGCGCGATTCGAGAACAGGGCATTCGTGCGGGCGTGCGATGGAGCCTTTTTTTCGTGCTGCTCCAGGTTCCGGTGGGACTTTGGTACCTGATGCAATTGCAGGAAGAGGTTCGGAGCGAGCTCTTGGGTTTCGGAAGCCCCGCCTCAATACTCTGGTACGGCGGCCTGATGCTCGTGGTGGTTATGATCTACCTGATGGCCGAGCTATACAGAAGTCCGGATTCGCGAAAGCTCCTGTATGGGGTGACCGGGGTTTCTCTGGCCATCCTCGTTGGGATGGTGGCGGCCCGAGAGCATGTGCGGCAGGGCTATCTGAAGCCGTATTTCAGCCTGGGAGACTGGACGGTTAATCTCCAACCGGGGCCGATGGTGATCTTCGGCGTGACTCTCGTCGTGGGCCTCGTAGTCATCGGAGTGATCTTGAACTGGCTTCGGACCGGGGAGAATGCGGCGGATTAGCTCACGAAGCAGGAAGGTCCAGTTCCGGCTCGGTCAGCTCAGGGTGGGTGAATTTTCCGGTCCAGATCCAGCGGACCATGGCTTTGATATCCTCAAAGATAAAGTACACGCAGGGAAGCAGCAGCAGGGTGAGCACGGTCGCGAAGGCAAGTCCGGCGACAATGGAAAGGGCCAGCGGAATCAGGAATCGCGCCTGAAACGACGTTTCGAACAGCATCGGGGTGAGTCCCAGAACCGTTGTGATTGAAGTGAGGATGATGGGACGCATCCGGAACCTTCCTCCGGTCACAATAGCCTCCAACAGCCGTACTCCTTCCCTCCGCTGACGGTTGACAAAGTCCACCAGAAGAAGTGAATCATTCACAACAATTCCGGTCAGGGCCACAATACCAATCATCGAGAGCATAGTCAGGGGCAGCCCCCAGAGCAGGTGCCCGAGAACAGCCCCCACAATGGCAAAGGGAATGGAGACCATGACCACGATGGGCTGGAAATAGGATCGAAACAGGCTCGCCAGGATCGCGTATATCATCCCCAGAGCGACCAGGAATCCCACACGGAGCGAACCGAGCGATTCGATCGACTCCTTCTGCCGGCCTTGGAAGGAAACCGACAGCCCTCGAAACTCATCGGAGAAGTTCTCCAGGCGACTTATCAAACTCGCAGTTATTTCCTTTACATTCGCGATCTCCTGGTCGACGTCTGCGGCAACCGTTACCGCGCGTTTCCTGTCGACTCGCGCCAGGGCCGCGTAACCTCGGTCGGTAACGAAACCGGCCACCTCGCTGAAAGGCACCCGGCCCCCGGCGGGAGTTGCGATCCGCAGCTGCTCGATATCCGCCAGGTTGTTGCGTGCCGCTCCCTCTAGACGAACGTAAACGTCCACCTCATCCCTTCCGCGCTGAAGCGTCTGGGCCTTGAGGCCAAACACGGCGGATCGAAGCTGCCAGGCCAAGTCCCGCACTGTCAATCCCAGAGCGCGCGCGGAGGGCTTCAACTCGATTCTTGCCTCGAGGTTCCCCATCTTCAGGTTGTCCTCGATGTCCCCGACCCCTTCGTAGGTGGCTAGCTCGGCTTTGATGTGGTCCACCCCCCGCCCGACCATCGCCAGGTTCTCTCCCTGAACCAGGATCTCAATCTCGGGCCCTCCGATGCCGCCCTGCCTCTCCTGGTATTTCAGAGAAGCGATGCCCGGAATGACGCCGACCCGCTCTTTCAGGTCGGCAACGATCTCGCGGGACGACCTTTCCCTTTCCCCTGCCTGATAAAGCTCAAGCGTCACCTCGCCAAGAGTGGCCGGATCCGCCGTCACCGGCCGGCCCCAGTCATCCCAGTGAGAACCGACCACGCTGGACACGTACCGGGCTTCCGGTATCTCCATCGCAATGGAGTCGATCCTTGCCACGATTTCTTCCGTTCGGTTCGCCGTGGTGCCGGGAGGCATCTCGAGGGAGGCAATGATCCAGTCGGAATCCATGTCCTGGAACAGGACAAAAGGAACCCGCCCACTCACCACTAAGCCCAGGGTCAGGATCATGGCGCCCATAAAGGCGGCGACTGAGACGTAGCGCCAGCTCAGCGCAAAGCGCAACAGCTTTTCGTAGGTGTCTGTCAGCCAGCCCTTGACGAATCTCTCACGTGTGTCACCCACCCAGGCAGAGATTCTTTTGAAGAGATTACGCCCGTCGTGAGCCGGCAGGTCTTTTTTCACCCTTTTCCTTACGAATTCGGCGAGATGGGAAGGCAGGATGCCAAAGGCTTCGATGAGGGACACACTCAGCGCCACGATGACCACGAAGGGAATCACCCTCATGAACTTTCCCATCATCCCTTCCATGAACATCAGCGGCATAAACGCCGCAATCGTGGTCAGGATGGCCGCCACGACGGGCTTGGTGACCTCGTTGGCGCCTTGCACAGCGGCCCGGTGAGGCGACATTCCCGTTTCAATATGCCGATAAACGTTTTCTCCGATGATGATGGCGTCGTCCACAATCATGCCGAGCACAATGATGAGGCTGAACATGCTCATCATGTTGAAGCTGCCCCCAGTCATCCGCATGACAATGAATGTTCCCATGAAGGAGATGGGAAGGCCGAGCGCGATCCAAAAGGCGACTCGCAGCTCAAGGAAGACCGCCAGGGAGAGGAACATGAGCAGGAGGCCCCACTTGGCGTTGCGGGACATGAGACTCAGGCGGCCCCGGATGAACTCCGACATGTCCATTGTTGTGGAGATTCCGAGATTTTGCCCAAGTTCCTCCTGCTTTTCTATCACATATTCTTTGACTGTGTCGGCAATGTCGATCGCATCCTGGTCGGATGTCTTGTAGACATTGACCAGCGCCGCCCGATGTCCCTGAAACCGGCCTCGCTTTTCCGTCTCCTCGAACCCTTCAACGACGCGCGCCACCTGCCCAACTTTGACCTGTTTGCCGGTGATATCGCTTCGGATGATAATGTCCTCGAGACGGCGGATTTCGTCCTCCTCCCCAAGGGTCCGAACACGAATTTTTCCCTGGGGGGTGCGCAGTTCTCCCCCCGGGATGTCCAGGTTGGAAAATCCAATGGCAGACGCCACTTCCCGGTAAGTTAAGCCGTACTCTTCCAGCTTGTCCGGATCGATCTCGACGGCGATTTCCTCTTTACGGACCCCCGTGACCAGGATTTCCGTAATGTTCGGGAAAGCGATAAGGTCTTCTTCGATCTCCTCCGCGAGGTCTTTCAGCTTGTGCTCTTCGAGGTCCCCGTAGATGGCAACGGAAATAACCGGGTAGGGAGGATCGACCTCCCGGATGTCCATATCTTCTACCTCGTCGGGGAGGGTATCGATCTTGTCGATCTCCGTCTTGATGTCGTTCAGAGCCCGGTTCATGTCATAGCCGGAGTCGAAACTCACGATAATTCCCGTACCTCCTTCGAGGATATTCGACTCTATCTTCTTGATCCCGTCGACATCTTCGATCTCTTCCTCGATCTTGATGGTGACTCCCTTTTCCACCTCCAAGGGGCTGGCGCCGGGATAGACCGCCCCTACAGCCACCATCTCCATCTCCCACTGGGGGAACAGTTCGCGAGTCATGACGAGGGAAACATAAACTCCCCCGACCATGACTCCAAGCATCAGGAGATTGACAGCGACCGGGTTTTGGACTGAAAGTTTAGGCAGGTTCATTCGACCGTGATCTGTCCTATCATGGCGGGGCTTATACCGCGTCCCGACCCTGTGGCCGGGAGCTCATCGAGGGTCTGCACGGCGGACCCCTCATAAATCTGATCGAGGTTTGTCAGGATAACCAGTTCTCCGGGTTCCACTCCCTCGCCGAGGATCCTCAGGTCCGAGAAGGTGCGCAAGACCTCCGGCGTTCGCCGCTGAGCCTTCCCGTCCTTCAAGATGTAAATGGAATCCCCCACGAAGGCGCCCCGGGGGACAACCAGTACGTCCTCGTAAACCGGTCCTTCAATTCTTGATGTAAGAAACGTCCCCGGTCGTAAAAGCGCATCATACTTGGCATTGTCCACCCGGACGTAAGCAGAGAAAGTGCGGTTCATCTCGTCGATCACCGGCGAGACTCGTTCAACAGTTCCTTCCCATTTTGAGCTCAGGGATCCCTCCACCTCCAGAACCGCTTTCGATCCCGGGGGAACGTCGTTGACGCGCGAACCCGGAAGTTCAACCGGCACCTCGATTTCCTGAAGGCTGACCAGGCTCATCAGAATCTGATTCCGGCCGACAACCTCGCCGACCTCGCAATCAATCACTCTGACCTGGGCGTCGAACGGAGCGACGATTTCCGTCCGCTGGACATTCAGCCGGGCTTTCTCAATCTCGGCTTCGTCCACCTTGAGCTGGGCCATGAGCTGCTGCCGCGCCGGTCCCAGAAGCTCCTGCTGGCGCTGCGCCTGAATATGGTTTTTCGTGTAGGTTTGGAGATTCAGAAGAGCCCTGTTCATTTCACTCTTGGAAGCGTCCCCGGATTCAACCAGTTTTTCAATGCGGCTTCTCTCCGCCTTCGCAAGGAGGATGTCTTCCTCGGCCACCTTCAGATTCGCATTGGCGTGTTCCAACTCCACTTGGATGCGGTTCACGTCGGCCAGCCGCTGTTCTTTCATTCCTTCCCGGCGTTTGAGCTCTTCCCCGTATTCCTTCGGGTCCAGCCGGCAAAGGATTTCCCCTTTCCGGACCCAGACGCCTGCGCGGAGACCGTCCCGGACCTTGATGATTCTGCCGGTCACCTCGGCCGAGATGTCGGCCTCAAGGATGGGCCGAGCCGTCCCATAGCCGAAAAGAATCTCCTGAACCGTCTGGTACTCCAACTGCTGGCAACGCACCACGATCCTGTCGTCGGACTCCCGCCGCTGCGGTTTGGGCTTCAGGACCATCATCAGTGCGCCCAGACCCAGGCTCACGCTGAGAAGGAGTGCGATCACCCCAAGGGAAACAAGAACTTTTCTGCTCGTCAGTGAAATTGGCATCGCTCAATACCTGGAGACCGATTCCGCGTAGTCGCCACTAAAGACTAGGAAACACAATACCTTTATCGGCCTTTCTCTCGAATCTTATCATGGAACAGCCCCGGTCAAACTGCCTACCCTCCAAATACACACGCCCTCCGCACGGTCGGGAATCGAATCGGGCCCCAATACGACACGAAATTGGCCGGGTTGGCTGAAATAAGCCCCCTCGGTCCGAAAGATTGGAGGCAGAATCCAGTGTCCGGTCGGAAGAGGGTTCTTTCCGCCCCTTTCCTGTTGCGGAAAGGGCTATTCAGAGGGCCCCTTGCCGGGGGGGGGCAATGACCAGAGGTTTTCCCCCAGAGGAAGAAGTAAGAAGTTAGAAGGATGAAGGACGAAACATTTCAACGCGGTTCCGCGAAAAGACCAAGGGCAGAAGGATGAAGGTAAGAGACTTCTTTGGATGTGCAGGAGTCGCGTCGTTCAGAAACAGTTCTTCCTTCGTACTTCTTACTTCGTCCTTCCTTTCTTGCGCTCTGTTAGACAAAGAAAAAGAAGACAGACGATTCACGCTCTGAGGAACTACTCCCTCGCTTGCCTTGCGAAGCTCACGTCCTCAGCGCCACCCACTAACTATTATACCCTGATATACCCTCAAATCCGGTTTCGAGCCCCAGCATTCCGGCACTAGGCCATTGCAGTCCAGTTTGATCAGTTCAGATCAGCGCGCATCAGAGTCGCTGAACGGGCGGGCGGGTTCAAACTCGCCGTACTGTCTCTGACCGTAATAATACGGTGCGAATCCAAGATACTTGCCCGTCGCCTCGTACAGAATGTTCCCCACATGCTTTTGGGCAAACGCCACGTGATGGGGAAAATGCCGGAGGATGACATTCGGGTAGATCTCTTTAAGACCGGGAACACGGCTCCATCCATAGGCGCCGTACGTTGTCCCCGGGATGTCGATGACCTCTCCTTCACCTAAATAGATCTTGAATTCGCCACCCTTCCCTTCGGCAACCCGAGCCAGTGTCACCGGACCATTCTTCATTTTTGCCTGCAGCGTCCCAACCGTCTGCTCACCTGGTATCGTGCCGCTTGCAAGAATATCGTGAACTTTGATAATCGGCCTATCTTTGGCGAAGCTGGGCGGATTGACGCCGCAATGCCAGAGATTGACCACCTCTGGATCGTCCGGGTGAAGGTTGTTCCAGTCGGCAAGGGCTGCCGGCTGATCGGCCGCCAGCCGAAGCATATACATGCTCAGCGCGCCCGGAACATCCGCCTCGCAGGCACACGGGATTCCGTTTTCTCCCAACCGGGCCATCGCCGTGCACGCGCTGATGCCCAGGTTTTCCTGGAGGGAGGTCCAACACTGGATTGCCAACGCATCCAGTTTTCTCTCCTCGATGTATTCCTTGAGCGCAATCTCCAACTTTGCGATCTTTGTAATCTGCTCGTTGGTGGCATTGCTGCGGTCGGCCATCTTGCCGATGTCTTCCACCGTTTCCTTCACGCGGGGATCTTCATCTTCCATCTTCTGAACCCTGGCGATTAACTCGGACAGATCCCGTGTGACGACGGTGACACCTATCCCCTGGAGCGCTTTCTCGCTGAACCGGCATGTCCAGAAAGCGTCAGGCCGGGTTCCGACCTGGCCAATACGGGCGTTTCGTACCCCGGAAACCACGCGGCAAACGGCGACAAATTCGCCCAAGTCTTTTCGGAAATCGTGATCCTCTGGGTAACAGATCGGATTTCTGGGCAGAGAGTACTCGAAACCGACCTCACGCAGCGTTTCACAGATGGATATCAGCCCACAGAATGAGTCCCTCCGCTCCATTTCCGGCGACAGGACTCCAATCTCCTGCCCCCCGAAGGCGAGGAGGGGCACGGGCAGCCCCATTTCCTTCACAGTCAGAGCGACCCCCTGCTCGTCACCAAAGTTCATCGCCCCGATGACAACGCCGTCGACCTCTTTTTCGCGGAACAGCCGGCCCGTCTTCTCGGCGTCCTCCAAAGACTCCACACAACCGAGCTCGGTCATCGAGTCGTCGGGCACGATGATTTCGGCCCCCGTTTTCTCCATCGCTTTGAGCGTGCGCGCGCGCATATCTATTGCCAGCTCATTGCTGAAAAACCCCCGGCTCGCCGGTATCAGACCCAGGGTAAGTTTCTTCCCATCCATATTTCGTCCTCGCTTTCTTTCCAAAACTCGTGAAAGGCCCTTGCCTTTCCTGGTGAGCACCGAGTTGCCGGTGTCCTTGCGATAATTCACCTTGCCCAAGTACTAAATGTTTCCCAATTATGCTATTTATTCTTCAGATTTTTCAATTGATTTTTCTCTTCCGGGGGAGCTACGGTGATTGTGGCCGCAATACTTGCCTGAAGAGGCTTTGGAAAACCGGATTCGCTCCGGGCACGTCCAAACCCTCTGATGGGTGTCCCAAATTGGGATACCTCGTCTGAAACTACGCGGTTTTCGCAGCGGACCGCCTGACGTAACTTGATAAGTGGTAACCGTATACGCCGCCTATCCGCTCGGGAAGGAAAAAGGAGGAGATTAAATGAAGATTCTAGGGCCACGATTCTGGATGTTGAGCCTGCTGCTCCTGGCTGCAGTGCTTGTTTCGGGTATGGATTGCGTCCCAACTCCACCAAATGGAGGAGGCGAAGGGGAATCCGCTGAAGGCGAAGAGGCTGAAGAAGAAGTGGCCGGAGAAGGCGAAGGCGAAGGCGAAGGCGAGGGCGAGGGCGAGGGTGAAGGCGAAGGGGAATCCGCTGAAGGCGGAGAGGGCGAAGGTGGGCAAATGGTAACCATCACGGGGCCCAAGGATGTCACCCTCTATGAATCAGTAGATGGAAGTATCGCGAACGGCGCCGGCGAGAATTTTTTCGTGGGACTAAACCTGGGGATAGGCGGGACCCCCAACATCCGGCGATCCATCCTCGCATTCGACGTATCAGGAAATGTTCCAGCGGGCGCGACGATTACGGGCGCCACCCTCGAATTGTTCGTGAATAGGGTGCCTATACTGGTAGAGACTGAATTCGACTTCAGCCTTCACAAAGCGAGCCGCGAGTGGAGCGAGGGGCCGTCTGATCCCCCAGGAATGGAAGGATTGGGAACGGCTTCAGAGGCGGGGGATACGACGTGGTTGCATACTTCCTTTGACACGGACCTGTGGGACTCTCCCGGAGGAGACTTTGAAGCCGGCGCGACAGCCACGCAACCCGTCGGCGCCGCGTTCGTCACTGTCAGTTGGTCCGGAGCGCAAATGGTCGACGATGTTCAGTCCTGGCTGGACGACCCGGTCAATAATTTCGGCTGGTTTTTGATCGGGGACGAGGCAACGCCCCAATCCGCCAAACGATTCTCCTCGAGCGAACATCCTGTAAGTTCACAGCAGCCTCGCCTTGTGGTGGAATACGATCCCGGCGGCTGAGACGAGATAAAGCTGAAGGTTCCGAGAAGGCGGAACTGTGTCGGTTCCGCCTTCTCACGCATATTCTCCGCATATTTCGAATGAGTGACGCCAAGGCCGGTCGCCGCGGCCGGGTTCGGTCCGAGGCGAATTAAGCCTCGACCGAAACGGCGGCTTGGTGTACCATAATGTCGTTGGTCTCCCCGACAACATCTACCTGATCCAGAAACTCGGAGGGGCGGCAGCGAAGGGGAACCGAATGCCCCCTGGCGGAGTCCGTTTGTCCGGAGGGAGTGGTCACCCTTGTCCGAGAACGGGAGCCCGACGGGCCCCCGACAACCAAGAGGCAGCGCGACGGACAAATTGTCACCCCAGCCTCGCATATCTGGGGATAGTGCCGTTCTGAAAGTCCATTTCTAGTATTTTCGGCGACGGCACGAAATATGCCTGTAATTACAATGATGGAATGTGCCTTTCCCCGATACAGAACCAGACTTTCGTTTCCCGAGCTGGGGAATAGCGCGACGAACGAGCAACTGCAATACCTGATGAAGGAGGGAGGTCCATGGAAATAGAATTCAAACCCGGGTTGGAGGGAGTTCCAGCCGCTCGATCTACCGTTGGTTCCGTGGATGGGCAGAACGGAGTCCTTGAATACCGAGGCATTTCAATCGAACAACTCGCCGAAAACAGCACCTTCGAGGAAACCGCCTTCCTCCTCATTGAAGGCTATCTCCCTACCCAGGGGGAATTGGATGAATTCAACGATCAGCTAACCCACCACCGCCGCCTCCAATCCAACATCCTCGACCTGATCAAATGCCTGCCGGAGCAAGGCCACCCAATGGACGCCATGCAAGCGGCCGTCGCCGCGATGGGGATGTGTTACCCTGCTAAGGACGTCTCCGACCAGAAACAAAACGAAATGTCCGTGATTCGGCTCGTGGCCAAACTGCCCACCATCGTCGCCGCCTTTGACAGACAGCGCTCGGGCAACGACCACATTGTTCCCCGAGACGACCTCGGGCACGCCGCCAACTACCTCTACATGACGAACGGAGAAGAACCGGATCCCTTATTGGCCCGGACACTCGATGTCTGTCTGATTCTCCACGCAGACCACGGCATGAACGCTTCCACCTTCAGCGGCCGTGTCACCGGATCGACTCTCGCCGATCCGTACACCGTGGTCTCCTCCGCCATCGGCACCCTCTCGGGGCCTCTTCACGGCGGAGCCAATGAGCGGGTCCTCGAATTACTCGCCCAGATGAAAACCGAAGAAGAGGTACGGCCTTTCATCGAGGGGCTGATTAAGAAAAAAGAGAAGATCATGGGCATGGGACATAGGGTCTACAAGGTCAAAGACCCGCGGGCCAATATCCTCCAGACCCTCTGCCACCAGGTCTTCGAAAAATTCGGCGCGAGCCCGAGCTATTCCATCGCAGTGAAAGTCGAAGAGATAGTCGGGGAACACCTCGGACAAAAAGGCATCCACGCCAATGTCGACTTCTATTCCGGGATCGTTTACGAAAAGATGGGTATCCCCCGCGACACCTTCACACCCATCTTCGCCATTTCCCGCGTCGCCGGATGGCTGGCCCACTGGCTCGAACAGTTGCAAGACAACCGCATCTTCCGGCCACGCCAGGTCTACGAAGGCGAACACGGAGTGGAATACACGCCTATCGAAAAGCGGCAGTAGCCGCAAGCTCGAAACAGATTCCGTTTTTCCCAATTCATCGGCCCCTGACCGATTGTGGTCAGGGGCCGAGTTGTTTCTTGGAAGGGTTGGAAAGACTCAAGACGTAGGTGTGATATATTTCACATGTGGGTTTTGCGCGAAATCTGGTATAAAAGAGGCATAAAAAAAGAGCGCCATCGAGACGCTCAGGAGGTTAGCCCTTTCGGGCATAGCCTTACGTCGACAAAAGTCAAGCTTACTATGATAAGCAAGACAATCGTCGCTCTGGTACACTGCGGGTTTTTTATCACAACTCCGCGCTTTTTGTCAAGGAGGTTTTCGTCATGGCCTCTCCATCTACTTCCCAAAAGTACATCATCGGCATTGACCTGGGCGAAAGCTCAATCGGCTGGGCAATAATTCGCGACGAGAACGGTCCCTGTGAGTTACTCCGCGCCGGGGTCCGGGTGTTTGAAGCCGGTCTCGAGAACCTTGAAACAGACGGCAAGGGCCAATCCCGCAACTTGACGCGGCGGGAGGCGCGGCTTGCCCGGCGAAATATATGGAGACGGAAGCGACGGGACAATAAGCTGTTCAACCTGCTTCAAAATGCGGGGCTGTTGCCGGACGGAAAGGTAGAAAGCCCGATCGACCGGCATGAGCTTCTCGTGAAGTTGGACAAGGCCCTGTTCGATCGGCATGTCGGAGACGAGAAGAAGAAATCCGCCCTTTCCCACGTTGTCCCCTATCTCCTGCGGGCCAAAGCCCTCGATGAACGCCTCGAACTCCACGAGATCGGCCGTGCCTTGTATCACCTCGGCCAGAGGCGCGGCTTCCTCAGCAATCGGAAGGCCCCGCCGAAGAAAGACGAGGACGAAAAGAGCAAGGTCAAGGCGGGCATCGGCGAGCTGACCGGAAAGATGCAAGATGTGGGAGCGCGGACCTTGGGGGAATATTTCTCCCAACTTGACCCGCAGGAAGAGCGAATCCGGCAGCGATACACGCATCGAGATATGTACAAGGACGAATTCGAGAAAATCTGGGCGGCCCAAGCAAGACACTATCCCGATTTGCTCACGGAAGAACTAAGGAAGGAAATTTCTGACGCGATTTTCTACCAGCGCCCCCTCAAGGTCCAGACTTACCTCATCGGGAACTGCGAACTGGAGCGAGGGCGGAAACGCGCGCCATGGGCTTGTCTGCCGGCTCAGCGATTTCGGATGCTGCAAAGAGTGAATGACCTGCGAATCATCACGCCTGATGGAGAGCTTGTCGATATGACCCCCGAGCAGAGGAAGACGCTGATAGAGGAGCTTGAGATCAAAGGAGACCTCAAGTTCTCGAATATCAAGAAACTCATTGGTCTCACTCGAAAATATCACTTCAATTTGGAGGAAGGCGGTGAAAAGATCCTCCCCGGCAATCGGACCAATGCGGAGTTTGCGGAAATCTTCGGCGATCGCTGGAAGGAAAACTCGGATTTTGAAAGAGCGCGGATTGCAGACGAAGTGATCAGCTTTGAAAAGCCGGAGGCGCTGGGCAAGCGCGGCTTGGAGGCCTGGAGCCTGGGTGAAGAGGCGGCCGCAAAGCTGGCAGAACTGGAATTCGAGCCGGGCTATTGCAATCTTTCACGCAAAGCCCTGAAAAAGATCCTGCCCTATCTCGAACAGGGCGAACACTACGCAACGGCTCGCAAGAAAGTCTACCCCGGCGCGGACAAACCGGGCGAAGTCCGCGATGAATTACCGCCGGTGTTGAGCGAGAATACTTCCCTGCGAAATCCCATCGTGACGCGGGCGCTCACGGAGTTGAGGAAAGTCGTCAACGCGATCATCTCCGAGAATGGCAAGCCGTCGATTATCCGCATTGAGCTCGCCCGGGACCTCCGCAAGACGCCCAAGCAGCGCGAACAGTCCTGGAAGCGGATGCGCGCCAATGAAAAGGCGCGGAAAAAGGCCGCCGAAGAGATTATCCGACAAGCCGGGATTCAACAGCCCACCGGCCGCGACATCCTGAAATACCAGCTTGCCGAGGAATGCAAATGGAGATGCCCCTACACAGGAAAATCGATTGGGTGGAACGCGCTTTTCGGGCCCTCCCCCGAATTCGACATCGAGCACATCCTCCCTTTCGACCGGTCCCTGGACGACTCGTACGTCAACAAGACCCTCTGCCAAAACGAGGAGAACCGGAAAAAAGGGGATAGAACGCCTTTCGAAGCGTATGCCGAGACGGATAAATGGGAAGAGATTATTCAACGTGTCAAGGAGTTCAAGGGAGACGGAGGCATCATCAGCGAAAAACTGAGGCGGTTCCAGATGACATCGGAGAAGCTCAACGAGCGATTTGATCAGTTCAGTTCGCGCCAGCTTAACGACACGCGGTATGCCTCTACACTGGCGGCGGAATATCTCGGCCTGCTTTACGGCGGGACGATCGATGGCGAAGGAAGGCGGCGCATTCAAGTCGGCAGCGGGCCGGTCACAAACTATTTACGGTGGGTGTGGAATCTGAACCGGATCCTCAGCGGCGGTCCTCAGAAGTCGCGGGAGAACCACTGCCACCACGCGATCGACGCCGTCTGCATCGCCCTTACCGACGCCGGGACGGTCCAGAGGCTCTCCAGGGCCGCCCAACGCACTCCAGTGAAAGGAAACCGCCGTTTTGCTCCAATGGATCCGCCTTGGGAAGGTTTCTATGACAAGGTGAAGGCGTCTATCGACAATCTGGTTGTGTCCCACCGGGTCGATCGCAAGGTCAGCGGCCCGCTCCATGAAGAAACCTTCTACAGCAAGGAACATGACGGTGTGGACAAAAGGGGGAAGCCGTGCAAGTACCGCCATGTGAGAAAGCCGATCGAGAAGCTGACCCAAGCGGACATAAAACAAGGCGCAATCGTTGATCCGGCCGTGCGAAAGTTGGTCGAAGAGAAATTGAACGAATTCGGCGGCGACATCAAGAAATTTACCGAGCAAACGAACCACCCGTACCTCGTTACCAAGAAGGGAGATCGCGTCCCCATCCACAAGGTCCGCATCCGCAAGTCGATCCAGGTCGAGACCGTTGGCTCCGGCCACCGCGCGCGGCATGTCATCCCCGGAGACAATCACCATGTCGAGATCGTCGAGATCACGGACAAGAAAGGCCGCAAGAAATGGGAAGGCCACATTGTCACCCGCCTGGAGGCTCACGCCCGCCGGGAAAGGGGGGAGCCGGTCATCCAGCGGGTCCATGGCGAGGGAAAGGAGTTCCGATTCTCACTCTGCGGCGGCGACATCATCGAGATTGATGAGGAAAACGGGAATCGCGGGCTGTATGTGGTCCGAACTATCAGCAGAGAGAAGGGCGGAAGGCTTGTGCTGGTAAAGATCAGCGAGGCCCGGAAGATGCAGGACATTCCGGCCTCACAAAAGCCGAGGCCTTACATTGACGGGCTAAGAAAGCTCAATTGTATGAAGAAAACGATCGATCCTCTGGGACGAGTGAATCCGGCCAATGACTAACCGCATTCTTGATTTTTCGGAAAAGGCCGTCCGGCTGAGCGTCCGGCTGGATAATCTCCGGATCCGGCAGGACGAAGAGCCGGAGGTGATGATCCCCCTGGCGGATATTGCCGTGGCGGTTGTCTCCCATCCTCAGGTGACCTACACCCAGGCGGTGCTGGCCGGGCTGGCGGCCGCCGGAGGGGCTTTTGTGGCGTGTGACGAGCGTCACCTCCCCGTGGCGATGCTCCTGCCCATCGAGGCCCACTATGTCCAGGCGGAGCGGTTCGTCCGGCAGGCCCAGGCGTCCGTCCCCACGCAAAAAAGGCTCTGGAAGCAGATTGTCCGGGCGAAACTGCGAGCCCAGGCGCGCGTGCTCAACGAGCTTTACAGCATGGATGCCGGGATCCCGGCGCTGATTTCCCGGGTCCGGTCGGGGGACCCGGCCAACGTGGAGGCCCAGGCTTCGCGCCGCTACTGGCCGAAGCTCTTCAACAACCCGAATTTCCGCCGACGACGGGAGGGAGAGGACCTGAACCGGCACCTGAATTATGGATATGCGGTGCTCCGGGCCATGGTCGCGCGGGCCGTCTGTGCCGTGGGGCTCCACCCCTCCCTCGGCCTTCATCATCACAACCGTTACAATGCGTTTTGCCTCGCGGACGACCTGATGGAGCCGTTCCGGCCCCTGGTGGACGGCGCGGTGGCGCGTATGGCCCGCGAGGAAGGCGGCCTGGTCCCTCTGGATCGGGAGACCAAGCAAGAGCTGATTGAGGCGCTGACAGGGCGGCACACGATCGAGGGGGAATCGCGCACCCTCTTCGACATCCTGGGGCGCACTGCGTCTTCACTGGCGGCAGTGTATTTGGAGGGGGAACGGGAGATTTCTTTGCCGGAGATCTAAGATGGCGGAGCAGGCGCGAAGCTTTTCGGAGTATCGATCCTTGTGGCTCTTTGCGATGTTCGACCTGCCGATGAAGACAAAAAAGGACCGGCGAGAGTACACCCGATTCCGCAACGCCCTCATCCGCGACGGGTTCAGCCAGTTGCAGTACTCGGTGTACGCACGGTACTGCATCAGCGACGAGACCGGAAATGTGTACCGGGGGCGGATCAGGAAGGGCCTGCCGCCGAAGGGACAGGTCCGGGTGCTGTCGGTGACGGACCGTCAGTTCGGGAAGATGGAGATTTTTTTTGGAAAATCGAGAGAACCGGTGGAGGATCCCCCGGCCCAACTTACGTTTTTTTGAGGGAAAAATGTGCGGAACCCGCCGTAAGTCTTCGACTTACGGCGGGTTCAAGTGTACCAGAGCGCCGATTGTCTGCAAACCACAGCGAAAGCGAGGTGAAGGATGGAGGGAACGAAGAGTGTACCAGAGCGCCGATTGTCTGCAAACCACAGCAGGGTGTACGCGAAGCGGGCTGATGGCTAGTGTACCAGAGCGCCGATTGTCTGCAAACCACAGCATGGGAGGACTAATCCATTGAGACTTAAAGAGTGTACCAGAGCGGCGATTGTCTGCAAACCACAGCTTTCAGGATGAAACGAATCGAGGAGAATTGAGTGTACCAGAGCGCCGATTGTCTGCAAACCACAGCCCTTTTCAATGTGCCTTTTCCGCTTCAAGGAGTGTACCAGAGCGACGGTTGTCTGCAAACCACAGCCGGTGGGCAAGTCCGAGCCGGGAGCGTGTCAGTGTACCAGAGCGCCGATTGTCTGCAAACCACAGCTACCACATGGCAGAAGATGCCCTCAAGCTAGTGTACCAGAGCGCCGATTGTCTGCAAACCACAGCGAGCGGCTGGAGATGGACAACGGGGAATTAGTGTACCAGAGCGCCGATTGTCTGCAAACCACAGCGGCAAGGGCAAGTACATCGACAAGATAAACAGTGTACCAGAGCGACGGTTGTCTGCAAACCACAGCGCAAGAAGTAAGAAGGACGAAGAGCGAAGGACGAAGAGCGAAGGAGGAAATGGGGTATAATTGTGTGAAAGAGGTGCTGGAATGCCGTTCACCCGATCAATGATTCAGGCTGCGCCGGGCTATCTCCGGCTCTATGAATCCGGCGAGATGGAGAAACGGGTGGAATGGGCGCTGTCAAGCCTCGAGAAGTGCCGTGTCTGCCCGTGGGACTGCGAAGTGAACCGGCTGGAGGACAAGAAGGCCGTCTGCCGGACGGGGCGCTATGCCCGGGTGTCGAGCCATTTCCCGCACTTTGGAGAGGAAGACTGCCTGCGGGGATGGAACGGGAGCGGCACAATCTTCTTCTCGTGGTGCAACCTTCGCTGCGTTTTCTGCCAGAACTTCGACATCAGCCAGACGGAATCCGGCGTCGAGGTCGGCCCCGAGCGCCTGGCCGAGATGATGCTCGAGCTCCAGGCGCTCAATTGCCACAACATCAACTTTGTGACGCCGGAACACGTGGTTCCTCAGGTGTTGGAGGGTGTCTATTACGCTGTCCAGGGCGGATTGCGCCTGCCGATCGTGTACAACACGAGCGGATTTGACTCGATGGAAAGCCTGAAGCAGATGGACGGCATCGTGGATATCTACATGCCGGACTTCAAATACTGGAACGAGAATCAGGCGAAGACTTATCTGAAATCGCCGAAGTATCCGGCTGCCGCGCGCGCGGCCCTGAAGGAAATGCACCGTCAGGTGGGGGACCTCATACTGGACGACAAGGGGGTGGCCCTGCGCGGAGTTCTGGTCCGCCATCTGGTAATGCCCGGCGGGCTGGATGAGACGCAGGAGGTCATGAAGTTTCTGGCCGAGGAGGTCTCCCCCCACACTTACGTCAATGTGATGGACCAGTATCGCCCCGCCGGAAAGGTGGACGGGCAACACTATTCCGAAATCAACCGGACCCTCTCCTCCCGGGAGCTCCGAGAGGCGTACAAATTTGCCCGGGAAGCGGGATTACACCGCTTCGACGGGAGGCACGAATCATCCCTGCGCTAGAAAAAACCGCCCGGTTTCTTCTTCGCCCTCCCAATTGACTGTCGACTAACCCGCATATCTCACAGACAAGGCCATCCCCCCCGTCATTGCTGTGGATGTCAAGTAATTCGAGGACAGATTTCATTGAAAGCAGCGGGTGTTTTCCCTTTCAGTGCCTGGTGAGGTCTGTGCTCGTTGTAATAGACGAGGTATTCCAGCAACTCTCGCTTACCGTGCTCCTATAAACTCGGGACGAATGGGTGAAGCGGTAAAAGGTGCGTTTCGAGCTGTTCTTGACCGGAGTTTGAAGTTGGAGTTTCATGGTTCGAAGGTTGCGAGCGACGCAGGCCTGCTGGTGCTGAGAGGACCCCCGACTTGACACTAACGGCAATATCTGGGTAAATATCAACATATTGTCCATTATATTGTCCATTTCGAGCTTTCGGCAGTTGATCTCAAAGTAACATGCTGTTTGCGAAACGGAATTCAGATGCGCTCCATTCCCATAAATCCTCTGCAATCTTCACATCATCCCTCTCGGCGCAATCTCTACCGCCGCTGTAAGAGAATCCTATACAGATTTGCGCGTCCCCGATGGCGGGGCAGAGCGGATTCCCTCAAGCGGCTCATCAGCGATTTCCTTAGGGGAAAAAGTCTGCCTTTCCTTCTCCGTGTAATTCGCCGGCACGGCCTTGCCATGCTCTTGGCCTCGGCGCTGGTCGCGGGAACGGCGACGCGCGCCTTTGCCCAGGGCGGCGCGCTCGGTTTCAGCATAAACGGTATCACCGGTTTTGACCGTTCGGGGCGCAGCGTATCGGGGGCGGGAGACGTGAACGGGGACGGTCTCGACGACCTGATTGTCGGGGCAAACGGCGCGGACCCGGGAGGCAACGACCTTGCCGGCCAGAGCTATGTGGTGTTCGGCAAGGCGGGCGGAACCGCCGTGGACCTCACTGCTGTGGTCGCCGGCACGGGTGGTTTCGCCATCAACGGTGCCAACATTGAAGACCGTTCGGGGCTCAGCGTATCGGGCGCAGGAGACGTGAATGGGGACGGTCTCGACGACCTGATTGTCGGCGCATACGGCGCGGACCCGGGAGGCAGGGATCGTGCCGGCCAGAACTATGTGGTGTTTGGCAAGGCGGACGGAACCGCCGTAGAGCTTTCAGATGTTGCTGGGGGTATGGGCGGTTTCGTTATCAACGGTATCAACATTTCTGACCGTTCGGGGCGCAGTGTATCGGGCGCGGGAGACGTGAACGGGGACGGGCTCGACGACCTGATTGTCGCGGCACGCTACGCGGACCCGGGAGGCAGACTCTATGCCGGCCAGAGCTATGTGGTCTTCGGAAAGGCCGACGGTGCGGCCGTGGAGCTTTCAGATGTGGCCGGGGGGACAGGCGGCTTCGTCATCAACGGCATTGATCCCAATGACTTCTCCGGGATCAGCGTATCCGGCGCCGGGGATGTGAATGGGGACGGCCTCGATGACTTGATTGTCAGCACACCCGATGCAGAACCGGGAGGCAACTACACTGCCGGCCAGAGCTATGTGGTGTTCGGCAAGGCGGACGGCGCCGCCGTAGAACTTTCAAATGTTGTTGGGGGTGTGGGCGGTTTCGCCATCAACGGCATTGATGCCTATGACCGTTCCGGTGAAAGCGTTTCGGGCGCGGGGGACGTGAACGGCGATGGTCTCGACGACGTCATTGTCGGGGCACCTCGTGCAAACCCGGGAGGCAATATCTCTGCCGGCGAGAGCTATGTGGTGTTCGGCAAGGCGGACGGGACCGCCGTGCAACTCTCTGCTGTGGCCGCCGGCACTGGCGGTTTCGCCATCAACGGCGCCAACAGTGGTGACGAATCGGGGAGCATCGTATCGGGCGCGGGAGACGTGAACGGAGACGGTCTCGACGACCTGATTGTCGGGGCAGAACGCGCAGACCCGGGAGGTAAGGGCTTTGCCGGCCAGAGCTATGTGGTTTTTGGCAAGGCGGATGGAACCGCCGTAGAACTTTCAAATGTTGCTGGGGGTGTGGGCGGTTTCGTCGTCAACGGCATTGATGCCTATGACCGTTCCGGTAGAAGCGTATCGGGCGCGGGAGATGTGAACGGCGATGGTCTCGACGACGTCATTGTCGGGGCAGAGCTCGCGGACCGGGGAGCCATGCCTGAAGCCGGCGAGAGCTATGTGGTCTTTGGCAAGGCGGACGGCGCGACTGTGGAGTTATCAGATTTTATCTCCGGCGGCGCCGAAGGGGAAGGAGAAGGCGAGGGTGAAGGAGAAATCGAAGGCGGCGGCGAAGGGGAAGGCGAGGGTGAGGGCGAAGTCATCGGCGGTGAAGGAGAAGGAGAAGGGGAAGGCGAGGGAGAAGGGGAAGGTGAAATAATTCCCGGTGAAGGCGGTTTCGCAATCAACGGTATCAACAGCCGTGACTATTCGGGGCGCAGCGTATCGGGCGCGGGAGATGTGAATGGGGACGGTCTGGATGACCTAATTGTCGGGGCATTCCGCGCGGACCCGGGAGGCATGGTTGATGCTGGCCAGAGCTATGTTGTATTCGGCAAGGCGGATGGAACCGCCGTGGAGCTCTCTGGTGTGGTCGCCGGCACGAGCGGTTTCGCCATCAACGGCATCAACAGTGATGACAATTCCGGAGGCAGCGTATCGCGGGCCGGGGATGTGAACGGGGACGGTCTCGACGACCTGATTGTCGGGGCAGACGGAGCGTCTCCGGGAGGCACGGATCGTGCCGGCCAGAGCTATGTGGTGTTCGGCAAGATGGACGGAATCACCGTGGAGCTCTCTGCTGTGGTCGCCGGCACGGGCGGTTTCGCCATCAACGGTATCAACAGTTTTGACTATTCGGGGCGCAGCGTATCGGGCGCGGGAGACGTGAACGGGGACGGTCTCGCCGACCTGATTGTCGGGGCATCGCGTGCGGACCCGGGAGGGATCACCCAAGCCGGCCAGACCTATGTGGTCTTCGGCAAGGCGGACGGAACCGCAGTGGAGCTCTCTGCTGTGGTCGCCGGCACGGGCGGTTTCGCTATCAACGGTATCAACAATAATGAGCAATCGGGGTACAGCGTATCGGGCGCGGGGGACGTGAACGGAGACGGCCTCGACGACCTGTTTGTCGGGGCACGCTTCGCGGACCCGGGAGGCAAACTCTATGCCGGCCAGAGCTATGTGGTCTTCGGCAAGGCGGATGGGGCCGCCGTGGATCTTTCTGCTGTGGACGCCGGTACGGGCGGTTTCGCCATCAACGGCGCCAACAGTCGTGACTATTCGGGGAGCAGCGTATCGGACGCGGGAGACGTGAACGGGGACGGTCTCGACGACCTGATTGTCGGAACAGGCCGCGCGGACCCGGGAGGCAAGCAGAATGCCGGCCAGAGCTATGTGGTGTTCGGCAAGGCGGATGGGGCCGCCGTGGAGCTCTCTGCTGTGGTGGCCGGCACAGGCGGTTTCGTCATCAACGGCAGCTATTCTGGTGACTTTTCCGGTTTTAGCGTATCGGGCGCGGGAGACGTGAACGAGGACGTTCTCGACGACCTGATTGTCGGGGCATACCTGGCGGGCCCGGGAGGCAACAGCCTTGCGGGCCAGAGCTATGTGGTGTTCGGCAAGGCGGACGGAACCGCCGTGGAGCTCTCTGCTGTGGTCGCCGGCACGGGCGGTTTCGCCATCAACGGCGCCAACAGTGATGACATTTCGGGGTTCAGCGTATCGGGGGCGGGAGACGTGGACGGGGATGGTATCGACGACCTGATTGTCGGGGCATCCGGCGCGGACCCGGGAGGCAGGGATCGTGCCGGCGAGAGCTATGTGGTCTTCGGCAAGGCTGACGGAACCGCCGTGGAGCTTTTGGACATTGTCGCAGGAGCAGGAGGAGGCGAGGGCGAAGGTGAAGGCGAAGAAGGAGTCCCCTTCCGACCTGAGGTTCTTGTCAGGACCGACGGTACGGATGAGTTTGGATGTGGCGGCCAGGATAGGCCGTGTGAAAGTGTTCAGTTTGCCATTGATTTTTACGAGGGATCAGCGACCGATCCGATAACCATCCGTGTCGGTCCGGGATCATTTCAAGGCCCGATCCGGATGGATCCCTTCGAGTCCTTGGAAGGCGCCTCCCGGGAGGAGACAGAGATCGTTTCCGCCGCCTCGCCGGTGATCCTGGCGGCCAGTGAAACGACCATTACACGATTGACGGTCAGGGCCACCCTGGGAAGCGGGGTGATCATTTGTGTCGATGCGGTGGACACAACCATGGATCTGACCCAATGCACCCTTGACGGGGGCGGGAATCCCGAGAGTGTGGGTCTTCTTATATCAGGGATCCCTTCGGACACATCGCTTATTGCCGACAATATCTTCCAATTCTTGGGAACAGGCATCCTCGCATGGGATACGCAAGTAATTATCGCGAGGAATCACTTCCGGGACTCCGGCATAGGGGTGAGCGTCCTGCTCCCCGGAGGACCCATGGCGCGGCTCCAGAGCAGAGCCGCCCAAACCCGGCTGCCGTTGTTGGGCGATGTCGCTATCTCAGGCTCAGGCATGAACTCCTTCAGAAATATAGAGGATCTGCTGCTGGAGAATCTGAACGCAGAACCGGTGAAGGCGGAAGGGAATGATTGGGGGGTGTATACCGACGCGGAGATCACCGCCAAAGTGACCAATGCGGACTTCAGTAACTTCCAGGCTATTCCGCTCCTGGGATTTTTGGCCGGCATCTGCTCAGACGCCGCCACAGAGGCACCCATCGCAGGGGCAACCGTCGAGGTCACGGGCGCAGAGACCAAAACTCTCACCACGGATCGGGATGGGCGCTATTTGTCTCTGGGATTGGGTGAGGCGATTTATGTATGTGTCGCCGACGCCACCGGATTCCGTGGCAGCGACCTTGCCGATGCAGAAGTTTTCCCAGGGCAGACGACGGAATTGAACTTCGGATTAGAGAAGACAGGAGAAAGCGAGCAGCCATATGGCTCGCAGGCAATGATCGCATCCGGCGTGCGATCTCTCAGTGGCCTTCGCGATCTCCGCGACGTCTCTCTGACGGGTTCTCGAACGGGAGGTGCTCTGTCGAGTGTCTATTACAGCCATCAAGCCGACCAGACGGTGAGGTCCACACTGATGAATTCATCTGCGACTTCCCTGGTTCGAAATGTGGTGTACAAGCCGGTGGGTATCTTCCTGAACGGGGGTATGTCGATAAAGTCTCTTGTGCTGGGGGCCCTTGCCGGTGTATCGTTGCTGGCATCGCATTCATTTCGGCGAGGCCACAGACCGTGAAAGAAACTCAGTCGAGCTCGGCGCAGGCATGGCCGGTGATGAGGAGCGACAGTGGCAGAGCAGAGACCCCCGTCCCCGGAACCGCCCCGACTGGAAATCACCACTTCCCGCCAGTTTCTCTCCTGGTTGGCTGAGCAGCGTCTCAGTATCGTCCTCACTACCTACCAAACAGGAAAGATTTTCTTTCTCGGGTTGCAGCCGAACGGCCGGATGTCGGTGTTCGAGCGGACCCTCGAACGGGTGATGGCGCTGCATGCGACGGCTGAAACGATCTACGTAAGCACCCTCTACCAGATCTGGAGATTTCGCAACACCCTGATGCCCGGAGAGACGCACCAGGGGTACGACGCCGTCTATGTGCCGCGCGAGTCCCGTGTCACGGGCGATGTGGACGTCCACGACATGGAGATCGATGCTGAAGGACGCCTCATCTTCGTCAACACACAATTCAACTGCCTCGCGACACCAGATGACGAGCACAGCTTCAAACCCGTGTGGCAGCCCCCGTGGATCTCTAAACTGGCGCCGGAAGACCGATGCCATCTCAACGGCCTGGCGATGCGCGACGGCAAGCCCCGCTATGCCACAGCGGTGAGCCGGTCGGATGTGAGCGATGGCTGGCGGGACAAGCGACGTGACAGCGGCGTCCTGATCGACATCGAGTCCAACGAAGTGATCGTTGAGGGGCTTTCCATGCCGCATTCTCCCCGCTGGTATCGGGACAAGCTCTGGCTCATCAACTCCGGCACCGGCTTTTTCGGCTTCGTCGATCTCGACGCCGGTAAATTCGAGCCGGTTGTCTTTTGTCCCGGATTCACCCGCGGACTGACGTTCACCGGCGACTATGCCATCATCGGCCTTTCGGATCGAAGGGAAAACCGAACATTCCAGGATCTGGAGCTGGAGGAGAATCTCAAGTCTCGCGACGCGGAGACCCGTTGCGGACTCCATATTGTCGACTTGCGCACCGGCGACGCGCCTCACTGGCTGCGGTTCGAGGGCATCGTTCGGGAACTTTACGATGTCGCCGTCCTACCAGGCGTCATTCGCCCCATGGCTATCGGATTCCGGACTGACGAGATCCGGCGCTACATCTCCTTTCCTCGATGACCTCGGTAAAGATCAGTTTGAGGATGGGAAACTGGGATCGGGTGTGTCGCCGCGATCGGCTGGAACCGCAGGGGAAATCCCAATTATTGGAGACTGCAAAGAAAAAGGAACACCCAATTGCGGCTCGGCAGGAGCCCTTCGGCAAGCTCAGGGCAAGCTCTCGCCCTCCCATTCCACTCATTCGGTCGACCACGGGAGGGCGAAGCTCCTGCTGAGCCGTCTGAAAGACCATGATGTTCTGCCGAGCGATTTCCAGATGTCGCATATTTCAGGGCAGGGTAGCATGGGCATCTTGCCCATGACCGGCAGGCGGGACGCCTGCGCTACCTCTCATGTGTTTTAGCAACATGAACATCAATAAGATGGCTAAATAGAGACCTCCCGGACAAATCTCTCAATTGTCAGGTCAAAAATGAGGATGGAGCAGATGTAAGGGGACGGCGGGCCCTTAGAGCTTCTTCCGCAGAAGATAGGGACCCAGGAAGAGGGCGTCCAGGCCGGTCGTGCAGTAGCAGACAAGAGCCTCCCGGGGCGTGTTCACAATAGGCTCACCCCGGACGTTAAATGAGGTGTTGAGAACCACGGGCACTCCTGTGATGTCGTCGAAGGCCGAAATCAGGTCGTAGAACAGCCCATTCTCTTTACGATCCACCGTCTGGACTCTCCCGGACCCGTCCACATGCGTCACCGCCGGAATGACATCCCGCTTTTCGGGCAGCACGTCGAACACCTTGAGCATGAACGGCGCGGGATAATCCATATCGAAGTACTCGCCCATCCTCCCCCTGAGAATTGCCGGCGCGAACGGCCGGAATCCTTCCCGATGCTTGACTTCCGCGTTCACCCGGTCCTTCATGGTCGGGTCTCTCGGGTCGGCTAGGATAGAGCGGTTTCCGAGAGCCCGCGGTCCCACCTCCATGCGTCCCTGGAACCAGCCGATGATTCGTCCTTGAGAGAGCAGCTCCGCAGCCCGTTGGGCCGGGTTGTCGACCTTCTCGTAGGGGAGCTTCGCCTCCTTCAGGAGGGCTTCGATCTGGCGGTCGCTGAATTCCGGCCCCCAGTAGGCGTGCTTCATCTCAAAGCGCCGGGGCCGCTCCAGCATCCAGTGATAGACGTAAAGCGCTGCGCCGAGCGCGCCGCCGCTGTCAGCCGCCGCCGGCTGGACATACAGATCCGTGATCGGGGTCTCTTTCAGGATCTTCCCGTTCATCACGCTGTTCATCGCCACTCCGCCGGCAAGGCAGAGTCTTGTATTTCCGGTCTGATGATGGATGTGCCTGACCATATCGAGGCAGATTTCCTCGGTGACTGTTTGGATACTGCTCGCAATGTCCTTATGTCTCTTTTCGACCAGACTCTCCGAACGACGCGCCTCCCCCAATGCCGACACGAGCCGGTCGGAGTACATGGGCCGCCTCTTGCGATGGAGGTGATATTCGAAGAAACTGAGGTCCGTCTGGTGCGTCCCGTCTCCGTTCATGCTGATCATTCGGCGGAAGACGTCGGCGTAGTCGGGCTCCCCATACGCCGCCAAGCCCATCACTTTTCCCTCGCCGCTGCAACGCCGGAATCCGAGGTAAGTGGTCAGGCTTTCGTACACCCGGCCGACCGAATGAGGAGAACGAACCTCCTGGAGGAATTTGATGTGGTTTCCTTTCCCTTCGGCGTAAAGGCTGGCCACATTGTCACCCCCGCCGTCGATGGACAGGATGGCCGCCTCCTGGAAGGGAGAGGGATAGAAAGCGCTGGCTGCATGGGATTCGTGGTGGCCGATGAACTGGATCTTTCCCTGATAACCCGTTCGATGTCGAAGGGTCGGGGCGGCGCCGAAGAGTTTCCAGGCGCCCTGGAAGGTAATCTTACGAAATCGCCGGATCGTGAGGGGGAATCCTCGAAGGTCCCGACCCAGATTGCGCCAGAAGTCCAGTCCGGGCCGGAATGGGAACGCCACATGATCGACGTCCCGAATTTTGATGCCCGCGATGTCCAGGCAGGTCTCGATCGAACGCCGCGGAAACGCCTGGGTGTGCTTCTGACGATTCAGGCGCTCTTCCTCGACGAACGCGACGATCTCCCCGTCCGAGATCAGCGCGGCAGACGTATCATGGGCAAAATAGTTGACGCCCAGTATGTACACAGCCTAGCAGCTCCAATAGTCTAACTCTTCAGGCACCACACACTTATAGCCCCTGATCATTATAGAGAGGCAAGCACCCCTTTACAAGGTCAAATCCAAGGGTGAAAAGGAGATAGGCGAACCAAGGAAGTGGTGCACGAATAGAGTAGATGCTTATTCAAGGCTTAAAACAAAAAGAGCTTTGCCACAGAGGGCACCGAGGGTTTTTCTTAGGAAATCTTCATTTCTCTGTGACCTCTGTGTGCTCTGTGGCTCATTCTGTGAGAGGTTCTTAATCTTGAGAAGAAGGCTCGTCGGGGCTTGTCATCTATTTATCTCCTGGACGACATAGATATTGTCGCCTATCCCGTCCTCAGGTACCTCGACACTTCCATCCAGGGGTAAGAAGAAATCATCTACGCCGTCTTCCCCATTGCTATATACAAAGTAATTGTTGTCGCGGTTATAAAAGTAGGCGTAAAGATTTTCCCATGGATCCAGGCCGGGATTGTCGCCGCCGCCTCGTTTGTTCATGTTCTTTTCGATAAACGCGATGAGCTGGTTCTGAACGCCCCGGGCCCTTCCATAAGCATCCCAGTTAGGAGTCTTCACGTCGATGGGATAGCGTGTCGCAAGCTCCCGTTCGAACTCCAGGCTGACAACGATCTGTTTTAGGTCGACGGAGGCCTTCGTTACTTTGGCCATGGAAATGATGGAGGAATTCTTGAACATGTCCACCGCCTTCAAAGCGCCCTGAACGCAGAGGGCCAGGACTACTAACACCGAGATCTTCTGAAACATATCTACTCCGCTTTACCCTTTTCCAAGTCCGAGGGAAGAGTGAACGCCTGGCCGATTTCGCGGGCCAGCTCCGTTATCCGGGCAAGGCGACCATCGAGTTCCGGACCGCGATCGGACTGCTTTCCCAACTCTTCGCAAATGGCGCCTATCTCGGCTCCCTTTTCCCTGTCTTTTGTGATGAATCCACACATCGAGTCGAGAGCCGCATTCATATCGTCCATCAGGTCCTTCATCTTGTCCTTCTTCCGGAGGTAAATCCGAAGGGAAAGGTTTCCGCCCGCCATATCCTTGCAGGATCTCCTGAACCGAAATACCGGACCGGCCACCCGGTGTGATGTGAACAATGCCCGGAACAATCCTACCGCCGCTACGGCAGCGATTATCCAGAGGAAGTCATACAGGATCCGCCGGCTGATCACCTGCTGGGAAACACGATGAGGGCCGAATTCGTAAAGGAAGAGGTAAAGAGCGACCGCAAAGATCACGGCACCGGTGATCAACGCGAAGACCGCGAAGGATGCCATGTGCGCGCCCTGGAATTTGGGCGCGATGAAGTAGTTGCGTCTCTTGAATTTCTGTTGTGGCATGATATCCACCCCCGGGCGATAGGATGCAGCGTAAAATCACGCCATGGTATCCATCCCTTCGTTGTCGTGTCAACGCCTTCCCAAACTGGGTTGCAACATCCCGTGGAGCCACCCGAATGTCAAAGAGGTGCGCTCGGAAGCAAGAATTCGGACATTTATAATGCATATAGACCATTTTAACAGGCAGCCCCACCCCTGTCCATTTCGGGTTTTTCGGGAATCGATTGAACGGCCCCTTCGGAAATCAATTCTGTGATCGCCGTCGTCAGGGCGGCGTTGACATGGAAATGGAGAGGTCATAAGATGAAGCCGAACAATCCAGTCCAGGGAAACAGGGGAGGATCAAGAGGCTTTTCCTCTTCAGAGTATCTTAAGTTTGCCAAAGCGCGGGACTCCGCGTCCCGCGAGTGGCCGGAAAGGGGATCCATCATGGCAAGAACAAAACCAATCGCAACTCCCAAAATCAAGATCCGGAAGCTGCTCATCGGGGGGAAGTGGGTGGAGGCCGATTCGGGCAAGACTTTTGAGACGATCAACCCCGCCACCGGCGAGGTCGTCGCCAGGGTACCCGACGGGCAGAAGAAAGACATCAACAAGGCCGTCAAAGCCGCGCGGAAGGCGTTCGAGTCGGGGCCCTGGCCGAAGATGGATGCCCGGGACCGGGGCGCGATCCTGTTTCGATGGGCCGACCTGATCGAGAAGCACAAAGACGAACTGGCGCAACTGGAGGTATTGAACAACGGAAAGCCGATCCGCGAGGTGTACGCGGCGGACATCCCGCTCGTTCTCGACACGATCCGCTTTTATGGGGGCGCGGTGGACAAGATCAACGGGGAGACTATTCCCGTCCGCGGAACCTATTTTAACTACACTCTCCGCGAGCCGGTGGGTGTCGTGGGCCAGATCATCCCGTGGAACTTCCCCATGCTGATGATGATCTGGAAGATCGCGCCCGCCGTGGCAACGGGCTGCACGAGCGTGCTGAAGCCCGCGGAGCAGACCCCGCTGACAGCCCTGCGGCTCGGTCAACTGCTCCAGGAAGCAGGGCTCCCGGACGGCGTGGTGAACATCGTCACGGGATTCGGGGAGACAGCCGGGGCGTCGCTGGTGAAACACCCGGATGTCGACAAGATCGCCTTCACCGGAGAATACAAGACCGGGCAGATCATCATGCGGGACGCCGCGCCGACGCTGAAGCGCCTCTCGTTCGAGCTTGGCGGCAAGGCGCCGAGCATCGTCTTAAACGACTGCGATGTGGATGAGGTCGTGGCAGGAACAATGGGCGGGATCTTTTTCAACCAGGGCGAGGTCTGCTGTGCCGGGTCCCGGCTGTTCCTCCAGGACAAGGTCCACGACAAGGTGATGGACAGACTGGTCGGCAAGACAAAGAAGATGAAGGTCGGTGATCCGTTCGACCCGAAGACCGAAATGGGGGCCCAGGTCTCCGAAGAACAGTTCGACAAAATCCTGGGGTACATCGCCGCCGGGAAAGAGGAAGGCGCCAAGGTGGAATGCGGCGGTTCGCGTCACGGAAAGAAGGGGTATTTCATCAAACCGACCATCTTTTCCAAGGCGAACAACCAGATGCGGATCGCCCGGGAGGAGATCTTCGGGCCGGTCCTCACAGCGATCCCGTTCAAAAACGTCGACCAGGTGATCAAGGAAGGGAACGATACGTTCTACGGACTCTCGGCCGCCGTGTGGACCAAGGATATCAAGAAGGCCCATCACATAGCCCACTCCCTGCGCGCCGGAACGATCTGGGTGAACTGCTTCAACGTGTTTGATGCGGCGTCGCCTTTCGGCGGGTACAAAATGAGCGGATTCGGCAGGGAGTGCGGCATGCACTGCCTGAACAATTACCTAGAAACGAAGAGTGTTTGGGTTAACCTGGACTGAAGGGAGCCCCAAGTTACACTGGAGGACGAAAACCGGCTGGAGATCAAGCAGAAACTTATCTTTTGCAGGATAAACGACCCTGCTGAAAGAAGTTATCGCGTTTCCACCCAATGAGTGATAATATACAGCGTCTGTGGTCGTTTACACAGACGCTTTTCAAAAGTGACCCCAAATGGGTTCGGCGGCTGGAGGTGCCGGAGCCCGCTGTTCAGCAGGCCCGCAGAGCACGGAAACCCATTAATCCCAGCGCCTTCTGACATCGCACCCGAGAAAAATACACACTGGAGGGAAATTTTCCATGAGAAGCGAGTGGGTGAAATCCCGAACGGGAGACAACGTAACCCAGATGCATTACGCCCGTCAGGAGATGATTACGCCTGAGATGGAGTATGTTGCGAATCGAGAGGGCGTGGACCCTGAGCTGGTCCGGAGCGAGGTGGCCCGGGGGCGTCTTATCATCCCGGCGAATATCCGGCACACGAATCTCGAGCCGATGGGCATTGGGATCGCCCTGAAATGCAAGGTGAACGCCAACATCGGAAACTCCTCGACCACTTCCGACATTGCCGGGGAGTTGAAGAAACTCGAGACGGCGGTCAAGCACGGCGCCGACACGGCGATGGACCTGAGCACGAGCGGGGAGATATCCGAGATCCGGGAGGCGATTATCCGCCATAGCCCGATTCCCATCGGAACTGTGCCGATCTACCAGGCCCTGATGCGAGTGGATCGCATCGAGGAATTAACTGCTGAGATCCTCCTCGAAACCATTGAGCATCAGGCCGAGCAGGGTGTTGACTACATAACCGTTCATTGCGGCGTTCTCCTGGAGCATGTTCCTCTGACTGCGGATCGAGTGACCGGAATTGTGAGCCGCGGGGGTTCGATTCTGGCTCATTGGATGGTCACGCATCATGAGCAGAACCCTTTATACACCCATTACGGCGAGATCCTGAGAATCGCGAAGAAATACGATGTCAGTTTGAGCCTCGGCGACGGATTGAGGCCCGGATCCCTGGCCGATGCGAGCGACGAAGCGCAATTCGCCGAACTCAAGGTCCTCGGCGAGTTGACCCTGCGGGCGTGGGAAGAGGATGTGCAGGTCATGATCGAAGGGCCGGGACACATTCCATTCCACGAGATCGAGATGAACGTGGCAAGGGAGATGGAAGACTGTTACGAGGCGCCGTTCTACGTGCTCGGGCCGCTCGTGACGGATATCGCACCCGGATACGACCACATCACCTCGGCGATCGGCGCCACCATGGCCGGTTATGCCGGCGCGGCGATGCTTTGCTATGTCACCCCGAAGGAACATCTCGGTCTCCCGAACGAAGAAGATGTGAAGCAGGGCATGATCGCCTATAAGATCGCCGCTCACGCCGCGGACATTGCCCGCGGACGCAAAGGGGCGCGCGATCGCGACGACGAGCTTTCGAAGGCAAGGTTCGATTTCGACTGGGACCGGCAGTTCGAGCTCTCTCTCGACCCGGAAACGGCCCGGTCGATGCACGATGAAGAACTGCCCGAGGAGGTCTTCAAATCAGCGAAGTTCTGTTCCATGTGCGGCCCCCGTTTCTGTTCGATGAAGATCACGCAGGAACTCCGTGATGTGGCCGCAAGAATGACTCAAATCAAGGTTTCCAATCCCCAGAATTAAGGGAGAGGAAGCTGAATTCATCAAGAGATTCAGGTGATTTTAAATGACAACGGACGTCGCTCAGAAAACGGTAGAGCCGATGGACACCATTCCGGTAGATATCGATCTATTTGATGAGATCGAACAGCTCAAGGAAGAACGGAACGCAGTCATCCTGGCGCACTATTACCAGGAACCGGATATCCAGGATATCTCGGACTTCGTGGGGGATAGTCTCGGCCTTGCCCGGAAGGCCGCCGCCACGGACGCGGACGTGATCGTCTTCGCCGGGGTGCATTTCATGGCGGAAACAGCGAAGATCATCAATCCGGACAAGACCGTCGTAATCCCGGATCTGGAAGCGGGCTGTTCGCTCGCCGAGGGGTGTCCCGCGGATAAGTTCGGGGCCTTCATCTCACGCCATCCCGACCACCAGGTCGTTTCCTACATCAATTGCACGGCAGAAGTGAAGGCGCTGAGCGACATCATCTGTACTTCCAGCAACGGCAAAGAGATCGTCGAGTCCCTGGATGAGGACCGGCCGATCATCTTCGCCCCGGACAAGAACCTCGGGCAATACCTGGTCAAGCAAACAGGCCGCGACATGCTCCTCTGGCAGGGGACCTGTATCGTTCACGAGGTCTTCAGCGAGCGAAAGATACTGCGCCTGAAGGCCAAGCATCCCAATGCGATGCTCATCGCCCATCCGGAATGCGAGGAACCTGTCCTGAGGCATGCGGACTATATCGGTTCCACGGCCGGACTGCTGAAGTTCTCCAAGGAAAATGATGCGGACGAGTTCATCGTCGCCACGGAAGCCGGAATGCTGCATCCCATGAAACTGGCCTGCCCCGATAAGACCTTCATCCCCGCGCCGCCGGAAGAAGACAACTGCTCGTGCAGCGAGTGTCCGCACATGAAGCTGAACACGCTGGAGAAGGTCTACCTCTGTCTGAGGGATTTGAAGCCGGAGATAAACCTCGAAGAATCCCTCCGCCTCCGGGCCCTCAAGCCCATCCAGCGGATGCTCGACGTCTCGGCCAGAGCCGCCGAGGCTGCCAGGTCGAACTAGCAGGTAGCTGTGAACAGGTCCAGAGGATTGCCAGGCAGGATTCCTGCCTTCATGGCTGAAGCGACCAGTACGCTCATCAAAAGACTACTTTTCGGATCAAGCTTGCACGATGCTGGCTGCGGTCCGGCCACTTCTGCCTGGCTAAGCGGCTTGGTGTGGTTCATGCTTCTTGTCCTCCGGTCTCAATAGATTCCCAAGCCTCCACAACGAACTGAGTACGGTTTCCCAGAACCGAGTACACAAATAGCCCAGAAACAATCCCAGACGCGCCCGCGTACAAGAGAGCCGCCCCGAAGGGGCGTACGCAAGTAGCCCGCCTCGGCGGAGGTGGAGTTCGCCATGGGCGAACGAAACCCCAGGTAATCATTCGCTTCCATCCCGCGCCCCGGAGGGGCGCACGCGGCGATAATTTCCGATGACATCGCTCAATGACAAGGTGCGTCCGCCCCGCTGGGGCGGAGGAGTTCTTGATCAGGTTTCCGGGGGTTTCACGCCGCTAATGCGGCGTTTCACCCCCGGCTACTTTCGCTTGCCCCTCCGGGGCATCCTTAAACCCAAAACCGGAGGTGTTCTTGTCCGGACATTCGCTCGCCGGGGCGCTAGTCTGTCCAGCTCTCAATTTTGGTGAATAATGCCCAGACGCCCGCCACCAGCCCGCCGGTTTTCATCAGGTAGAACCTCTCCACACATCCTTCGCCAAAGCAGACAACGGCTGGGACAGGGCCGCGAGATGTGCTTGCCGTAAGCGGCTGGATGTGTTTCATGTCTGGCATCCTTTCCAAAGGTTACCTTCCCTTTGCCAAAAGTGTTCCGCTAATAACTGATTTTTTGCCGCCTAGCAAGAGCAGTTCCAGCCAAGGGAAAAATGGATTGAATGTCAGCATTCCCCTGAACTGTTCCTCGCATTCCGGTGCAGGAGTACACAGGATCGCAGTTATCGGTCCAAAAGAGTTGTCTGCGCTCAAAGGCTTGATATGTTTCATTTCGAATACGCCCCTTCTCACCCGAAGCGAAAAGATTGCTGAGTCCTCTCACAGCCCCAATGCAGCCAGCAACTCGCCAGGATATTCAGTGGAATCAACACGTTGAGATTCACCCAGAGTCCCGTGCCTCCGCCTACAATGACGAGAAAGATATTGAGAAATTCTTGAAATACAAGAAAGAACCCCTCTCCCAGGTGGCACATCGTGACCGAAACCGGACCGGAAAACCGGTCTTCGCAGGTTGGTTCCTTGCTAGACCCCGCTGAGAATGGCGCGGCACAAAGAAGGAAAGCGATCACGATAACTGAGTTCCTGAAACGAAGAGTCCTGCACACGAATAGTCCCTCCCTGGTTAACGGAGTACCTCGGTTTTTCAATAGTAATAGTAACCGTAATAGTAACAGGACCAGTTCACCGTGGAACCGGCAAGGATGAAATTGCCATCAGTGGTTTCTTGGATACTGATAAACACGTCGTCATTCTCCGAACTGCCGTATGCCCGGTCCCAGAGCAGGTTGCCCTCCGAGTCGGTCTTGGCCAGGTAAGCGTACTGGCTCCAGCCGGGACCCAGATAACCCCCTATAAGCAAGAGACCTCCGTCCGGAGTCTCCTCCAGGTCACGGATGGCGGCATCCACTTTCACGTGCCATTCAAAATTCCCGTCTGCATCCAGCCGGACCAGGTGGGAGTCCTCGGCCCAGTATCCGTCGACTCCTTCCCAGTCGGAACCCACTAACACAATCCCGCCGTCTCCCGTCTCGATAATTCGTTGTGCCGGAAGCCACAGGAAGACCTTCTCCCACTCCAAATTGCCTTCCGAATCCGTTTTGATGAGGTGCGAGTCGTCGTCGTAATGGAACGAATCTCTCCCTCCACCCAGAAGAAACCCTCCGTCTGATGTCTGCAACAGGCAGAGGCCATAGCTATCCTGGCTTCCCTCGAAGATTCTTTCCCATTCCACATTGCCGTCGGCGTCCATTCTTGTCAGGAACGGGTCCGAAGAGACACCTGCACGTTCAACAGGAGCCGCACCTGCAATGGCGAAACCGCCGTCGGATGTGAGTTGGACGTCCGTCGCATGTCCGGCAATGTCCCTCTCCCACAGAAGATTGCCGTCACTGTCTAATTTCGTGAGCTTGTCTCCCGCGACGATGAATCCTCCATCCGGGAGGGGCAGAAGTCCCAGACCCAGGTCGTACGGTTTCGACCGTCCGAATGTCTTCTCCCAGATCGCCTTTCCTTCACTGTTGGTTCTTACCAGGTATATGGGGCCCGCGCTGAACCCGTCGAGAGACAGGACTCCCACTGCGACAAATCCGCCGTCGTTCGTATTCTGAACGCGCCACGCATAAGCCCCTTTGTCTCCGCCTAATGATTTCTCCCAAAGAGGATTCCCCTCACCGTCCATTTTTGTGAGGGTTAGAGCGGAGCCGCACTCGTTGTAGTCCGAGTAGTTCAAATTGCAGCCTTGGGCAACAGTTATCGCCGTCAGGACAATTGCCGCCACTACCAGACCGATCACATGATATCGCCGAATGAAACGCATCGCACTTTCCTTTGCTGTGTCAAATGACACCAGGAGGTCCTTGTTGGTCAATTCAGGGTGTTTCGAGGCTGACTGTTGCGCTGCCCGGGCTTCCTTCCGAGACCAGCTCTCCGGTGATGGGATCGTAGACGGTCCGCGATGCAAGGGTCTGGATCTGGATCACGAGCGTGTCCGCACCGCAATCGACGCCGTCTTCATCCGGCCGGATGAACCGTGCCCCGGACAGGATGTCACCGCTGAAATTCTCCTCCGGCGGAGAGCCGAATCCGGTAATGGCCAGGTTGCCCGGATAGGTATAGAAGCCGAAAGCCTCACCTCCGTACCAGAAAAAATATTCATCGATGGTAATGGGCGCTGACGCCGCAACGGCTATCACTTCCCCGCATTTGATCGATCCGGTCGCCGTGCCTTCGGCCTCGATATTCACCGTTTCCGATGCAATACGCTCTTTGTAATCACTGGGCGGCGAAAGGAAGCCCCATGGCAGGAAAATGCCGCCGAAGTAAGGCGGCGCGGTCATTCCGGCGCTGAGATCCACGCTGGCGCTCGATGTCGTCAGGTTTTCGATGCGGACGCTGACGGACGGAAGCGCCCTGATCTCCTCATCGAATGCTCCTCGCGCGAGGCCCGTCAGGACAATCCCGCAGCCCGAATTGAGCAGAAGAACGGCCGCCAGCGCGACCCATGCCAACTGTTGTCGCAAACACCTTGTTTTTCTTGAATTTCCCATAGCACACCTCCCGATTTGTGAAACACTGCCCATTCATCATTGATTCGTCGCGTCAAACCGCGCCCACAATTCAACACGCCTGGACGAGTCGAAAGGAATGGGAATCTGCCCCTCGACGTTCAGCAACAGCTCGCCCGCTAGACGCTCTTCGGAGATGGTCTCGAACGTTACACTTCCCTCCACAGTGTGAGTATGAAGGTCGACAATGTGGCCACAGAAACATTGAACCTCAAGCCAGACGGATGCGAGCGCCTCGACCTGGTTCGGACCGGGGGTATGGGTGAGAATGTTCTCCAGGGTCCGGCCTGTGCGGTCGTCGCTAGTAAAGTCAAATTCATTGGTCCCGTCGATCTCGTGAGGGATCTCCGTTTCGAGGTCGAGCAACAAAGCGGAATCGAAAACAAGGAAGGCTATGTAGGTTCGTTCATCATCAATAATGAAAATGTCTCCTTCATCAAATGCGGTAATCTCCAATCTGACCTCTCCGTCGTTCCCTTGCATTCCGAAGGAAGACGAGCTTATTCGCTGCTCGACTCCATCCAGAATCAAGGAAACATCATCCACCGGGGGTGGCGCGCATGCGGTCTGAAGCACGAAATAAAAGAATGCGACAAGCAATATGTCTGAAAATCTAGGTTGTGATTCCATTACTCCTCCCCCGTTTCCCCTTCGCCCAATGACGAGGCCCCACGTCGCCATCGTGCGCATCGGCTTGGATCAGTTCTTTCCCCCGGCAACGTCTCCCCCCCCATTGCAGGAAGCGCATTGAAAGCACTTGGCCCGCAATCCATGTACCTGCCGCATCTCTGCGTGTTTAGTCCTCCGAGACCAAGGGGCAGGGCAGTCAACTCGCTGAGTCACAAAGGTTTGTGAAACCTCGAACAATCCCTCCACCAGCCCCCATCTCTTTATTCTGTGTATCCTATCTGTAAACGGCTTTATCCAAGTTCATACAGGGGACGGGAAACACTCACCATCACCTGTCTAGCCCACGATTACCCGGTTACCATGGATCGCCTATGCCATTGCTTCTTTCAGATCACATATCGTGAATCCTTTTGGAAATTCAAAGTCGAGGTTGACTTTTTCGATAGGACACTTGCAGGGGTTGGTTTTGCACTGAGCTGGAATCGGTTGGGATTCCTGAATCTGGGTAATCAGGGTAAGAGGATGGATGTGATTGCGTGAGTCCATATAGGTGTTCATTTTTTGACGGCCTCCTTTGTCCAAAACCACCCAGAGTGTTCTCAGCCTCTATATTTTCCTACAAATCACAGGAGATCGCGTTACCGAATTAATTTCGGTATTATCAGTGCGAGAAATCCCGGAAGCCAGCCCCCAAGACACAAGATCGCAAAGGACCTTCTTGGACATTTTCTTGTTCGATTCGCTTGGTGTTTTCTCGTCTTTGTGGTGATTCGGATAGGGTTCACTGCTCGGTGGGTCGAGGGCTGCCTCGACATCGTCTTGAGGCATTTAGTTGTGGGCATGAATCTGGTAGGATCACCCTTCCATGACAGGAGTTATGGCTGACCGGCGGTCTGTGACCGTAGAATCCGGTCAGGTTTACCACTTTTATTTTCCACGTAACGGACCTGCCCCCGGTTTGTAATCCTTAGTAGGGCAGGGTAATTGTAGCCACGGTATGCCCGAGAAGCTGGAAGACAAGGATGACGCGTTCCTGATACGCCTCGCCTGCGAAGGGCAAGAAGAGGCCTTCGGGGAACTGGTGTGCAGGTATCAGAATTCCGTCTATCGGCTCTGTCTCTATTACCTGAGGGAGCCGGAGGCGGCCAAGGACCTGACCCAGGAGGCGTTTCTGAAGGCTTTTGAGGCGCGTGCCCGTTTCAACGCGTCGCTTGATTTTCGACCGTGGATCTGCCGGATCGGCAGAAACTTGTGTCTGAACCAACTTAAAAGGCAAAAGATAATCCCTATGGTGTCCCTGGATGAGTTGACTTCTCCCAGGACATCCGACTCGAAGGGACAATTCGGTTATGAACCGTCGGACCAGGCGCCCCTTCCGTCCGAACAGATGGACAAAAAGGAGCGGTTGACCGGCATGATGGAGGCCTTGGAATCCATGGACGACCCTTCCCGTGAGCTGATTTACTTTCGGTATTTCAATCGGCTCTCGGCGGGGGAAATCGCCAGGATGACGGATTCCACGGAGGGCGCTGTTCGTACACGGCTGCACCGGGCCCTGAAACGGCTTCATGCGGTGCTGGCCCAAGAGGGGGATGGATCCCCCGTTTAACATGAGCCACGAATCTATCCAAGGATTGCTGCTTCAATACGTGGAGGGACAGCTGGCTCCTGCTCAGCGGCAGCAGGTGAAGCAGCACCTTGCGCAGTGCGGCGAGTGCCGTCTGGAGTTGGAACGCATCTCGGAGGTGGTACACCTCCTGGAGACGGCGGCGTGTGACTTCGAGCAGCGGACTTCCATCGATGTTCGAGCGGACGTGATCAAGAATATCCGAGCGGCCGGTCCCGCTAGGGCCGCCAGGCGCGATAGAGTGATAATTGCCCCACGGCCTGTCCTCTCCCCCGCTTTCTGGAAGCTGGGTTGGGCCGTCGCGGCTGCGCTGGCAGTCTTCGTTGTGTGGCTGCAGTTCCAGCCGGAGGTTGGCGACAGGCCGACAGGCCCTATCGAGATTGCCAGCCCCGCGCCAGATACCGATGTATTACAGCCTCCTTCTACGACGGACTCCCCTCCTCCGGTGGAGGTGGATCCTGTCCCTGCCCCGGTCCCGGTTCAGCCGCCGCCAATCCCATTCGTTCCCCTTGAGCCTCCAGTCGAGGAACCAGAAGAAGAGCCTCCTCCCGAGGGGTTCCGGATTCCTAAGTTTGCGGAAGTGGTGGATGCCCTCAAAGACTCGCTCGATCAGAACGAGGAAGCGATTCAGCAGCTCGCTGAATGGATGGAGTTGAGCGAAGACGAGGCCCGGCGTTTGCTCGAAGAGAATCCCGGCGACCCGGCGATTGCCTATACCGCCTCGCAGGTCCTGCCGCGCGAGGAAGCCCTCGCCGCGATGGAGGAAGCTGCCGACCAGGCGCCCGATCAGCCGTTGGTTTTCGTCCAGCTTGCTTCCCTGTACGCACAGGATCCAGCCGATTCCGATGCGGCCCTCGACTCCCTGGCCCAAGTCGGCGCATTGGACCCGGAGAACGGTCTGGCCGACTATCTCCAGGCCCGCCTGCTTTTGGAAAAAGGGGATGTCGAAGGGGCGCGGACGGCTCTGAGTGAGGCTGGAAACAAGCCGTACCTGGACAATTACGATCGGGAACGGAACCAGTACGAGGCGGCGACCTTCGCGCAGAGGGGTTTTGATGCGGGCTCAGCCGCGCTCCTGGCCTCCGCCGTTCCTGATGATGGATACTATTCGGACCTGAATGGATTCGCGCAAGAGGCCATCGATTACGGTTACGCGCTTACCGAGTCCGGTAAGTTTGAGTTGGCGAGGGAGCTCTACCAGGCGGTTGGGAAGCTGGGAGAACGTATGTACAACGATGCCTTCTTCACCAATGCGGCTATTCTCGGCGTTGAAATCCAGCGGATGGCCCTGGATGCGCTTACGACGCTAGTCGATTTTACGGGAGAATTCTTCCTGCTCGATTTCATCAGCGGGCAGCTCTCCGTCCTGGGCAGCCAGCTTGGAACCCTCCAAGCGGTTGCCCAGGGCATCGTCCAGGTAATGCAGAATCTGGTTTCGCTCGACGCGTGGGTTGAGTTCGCCGAGAATCTGCTCAGCGGCGGAGAACTCGCTGTCGACGCCGGCGGTTGACCCCCCCCCCCCCGAGTCTGCTCTTATTGAACTCTGCATTGTTAATGGAACGTGATGAAATATGCGACATCTGGAAATCGCCGGCAGAAGATCATGGTCTTTCAGACGGCTCAGCGGGAGCTTCGCCCTCCCGTGGTCGACCGAATGGGTGGAATGGGAGGGCGAGAGCTTGCCCTGAGCTTGCCGAAGGGCTCCTGCCGAGCCGCAATTGGGTGTTCCTTTTTCTTTGCAGTCTTCAATAGTACAGCCCCACACAAGTTGACGATCAATCCGATAACGGCATGGGGCAAGCCCGCCGGGGCGGGCAAGCCTCATTCTACCTTCTGAGAAAGAAAGCACCGCCCCGAAGGGGCGTGCGCAAGTAGCCTGGGGTGTAAGCCCGCGGAGTTTACCCTGAGCCTGCCGAAGGGGCGGGGTGAAACCCCAGGTCCACGATACATCCCTTCCCGCGCCCCGGTTCAGCCGTCGCAGCCGCTTTGGCAGGAATGACACGAGGAGCGAAACATCGACATATTTTTTTTAACTGACCACTACTGTTCTATGACTCTTGTTTTTGTGAGATGCTACCCGCTTCTTGCAATCCGACGAGACCGCTTGGCACGAAACAAGCCAAGCAACAACCCACAACGGCAAATGTCATGGACCACTACAATCATCGAAAATGTTTCCTAACGGGGGTGGGTTCGGAACTACGCCACAGCCCCTTCTTAGGAAGGGGGAGAAGAGGCTGTGGCCTGGGAGGTGGTTACGGGGCGCGAGGCGAGATTCACACCTGTGTTCCGCGCCGCTCCACAGGTGAGAGGGATCTATTTTAGATTCGGTTCATTCAGCCCGCGAATCAAAACCCAAGTATTTTGTATTCCCTAAGTTCCCTCCCTTAGCACTGAGAGAAGCCGCAATCGTGACACTTCACGCAGCCTTCCTCGAAAATGAGGTTGGAATTGCACTCAGGACACTTGATTTTGAACTGATCCCCCAAATTCCTGGCACGGGACGACCCATTACCTCCGGAAAGGTTCTGGAAATCCACTTTCCCCAGGAGGAGATTCTCGAGTCCGAATTGTTCCTTCGCGGCCAGGTATTTCTTGACTGCTTTGGTCAACCCATCGGCCAGCGACAGAATCCGGCCCTCTTTGCTGGGGATGGAAAGGCTGGAGCCGATGCCCTCCAACTGATCGAGCACCAGGTCCAAGCAACCGTTGCACCGCAGAAACAGCGAGATGAGCCGGCAGATCGCCTCCAAATCGCTCGTCGCGAGATCGCCGCCTTTCCCTAACTGGGCGAATACTTCGTACTCTTTGCCCGTGGCCGGGTCGACACAGATCTTCACATGCATATTTCCGAACGGGGTCACCTGGCGAACTCGGAGGCAAGACATTATTATCGGCAGCTTGACCGGCTTGATGGTGATGGGCTGCACCACCGTGATCTCCGGTTTCTCCTCGCTGGCCAAGGCCATGGGCTGGTTCTTTCGGCAGCCGTCCCGATAGACCGTGACCCCCTTGAGCCGGTAGTCGTACGCCATCTCGTAGATCTTGCGCACATCTTCTTTCGTGGCGTTCTCGGGGAAGTTGGTCGTTTTCGAGATACTGGAGTCGCAGTGCCGTTGGAAGGCCGCCTGCATCTTGATATGCCACTCCGGCCCCACGTCGTGTGCGCAAACGAAAACGTGGCGGACCCACTCGGGGATCCCTTCGATATGCTGGATGCTCCCCCCCTTGGCAATTTGCTCCATCAACTCTTCGCTGTAGAATCCTTCCCGTTCGGCCACTTCTTTGAAAGCCTGGTTCACCTCTACGAGGCGCTGGCCTCCCATGATATTGCGGTAGAAGGCAAGCGAGAAGAGCGGTTCGATCCCGCCCGAGCAATTGGCGATGATGCTGATGGTCCCGGTCGGCGCGACGGTGGTCGCACACGCGTTGCGCATGGGCCGGTGGTACTTGGTGTCCCAGATGCTGCCTTCCCAGTTGGGGAACTTGCCCCGCTCTTCGGCAAGGGCCTCCGACATGACATGGGCCTCATCGTTGACGAACTTCATGATCTTCTCGCCGAAGGCTATGCCCTCATCGGAGTTGTATCGAATCCCCATCTGGTACAACGCATCTGCAAACCCCATGATCCCGAGACCAATCTTCCGGTTCCGGTGACACACGTCGGTGATCTGAGGAAGAGGATAATTGTTGGCGTCAATGACGTTGTCGAGAAATCGCGTCGATAGATGAATCGCTCGCCGCAATTCATCCCACTGGTACTCGGTAACCCCTTCTTCTCCCCTCTTCACGAATTTGCCCACGTTCACGCTGCCCAGGTTGCAGGCTTCAAACGGAAGCAGGGGCTGCTCTCCGCAAGGATTCGTGGCTTCAATCCTCCCGATGTGGGGAGTGGGGTTGTCCTCGTTGATCCGATCGATGAAGGCCACCCCCGGCTCGCCCGTCTCCCAGGCGTGATCCACGATCACGCCGAAGATTTTCCCGACTGTCCATAAATCCACTCCGCTCGGAGGGCCTTCCTCGGTGGGAATGAGGTCATGAATCTGGTAAGTCTTGATCTCGATGGATCGCGGAAGGTAGTAGCATCGCTTGTTCCGCGGATTCACGACGATGTGCGGGGCATCAGGGGATACCTTCAGTTTCTCCATGAACTCATCGGTGAACTTCACGGAGATGTTGTAGTTCGTAAAAGCGTTCAGATCCTGTTTGGCGTAAATGAACTTGAGGATGTCCGGGTGGTGGATGTACATCATCCCCATATTGGCGCCCCGGCGAAATGCTCCCTGCTGAATGGCGTTGGTGGCTTCGCTGAATACACGCCAGAAGGAAATGGGGCCGCTGGTGGTTCCTCCCGAAGAAGCGATGTAATCGCCGGTAGGACGGAGCGCATCGAAAGCAAAACCCGTCCCCCCGCCGGCCTTTTGGATGAGGGCAGTGGCTTTGACCGAATCGAAGATTCCATCGATGCTGTCCTCGACCGGCAGGACGAAGCAGGCGCTCAGCATGCCCATCTCGCGCCCGGCATTCATCAACGTGGGGGAGTTAGGCATGAACTGCCCGGTGGCAATGAGCTCAAAGTAGCGGTCTTCCCAGGCGTGCTGCTCCTCCTCCGACGCCTCATACTCCCGCTCGACCCGGGCGATCACCCGGGCTACCCGACGGAAGAGTTCTTCGGGGGTCTCAATGGGATTACTGAGCTCGTCCTTCTTAAGGTACCGATTTTGAAGGACTTTGATGGCGTTGGTAGTAAGCCCTGGAAGAATCTCAGGGTTTGCGTCGTTTGCAGTATTTACAGAGTTTCTTTCCATGCCCCCCTCACCTTCTGTCTATTTTCTCAACGGACAGTTCCTAAAGGTTACGCTTGCATTCTTTGGAAATGTCCAAGCTTTTTAAGGAAAAGTTTAAGTATGCTCGGAGAAACTCGGAACTTGTCCACTAACTATCAACGAGTAATCCACTAAACTTTGTGGACACTCGCTCTATATAACACAATATATTGGGCCATGTCAACATAAAATCTTCATCGGGTCTTTGGGAGCGTCCAAATCGCCCAGAAAACCCTGCCTCAGCGAGTTTTGTGGGGATTTGGGGCGGATCCCGGGGGGTGGGGGGCTTTGACCGGCCTGCGGGAGGCCCGGCTTCCGATACCCTTGGACTGCCCCTGGCGCCTTTGTGCCGCCCAACGCACCGATTCTCGCCGGTCCGGTATGTTCCTGGGCCCCAGTGGGGCCGATGATCGAGCACGGATCTCGTGATTAAGGAGGCAGAGGCTGTGAATCGGGGCATGCGCACCGCAATCCCCTCTTCTTCCAAGAGACCCAACCTGCGATTTGGAAGAACCTAACGATCCATAACACCAAGAAACGGGGACCCGTTCCAGGATGCCTGGATTCCGACACCCCGGTTCGTGCGCACAATTCTCGCCCGAGTACGTGTCATTTTGCTGCTGGTCGCGGTCGGTTTTTCCGTCTAAACCACCAGAGGTAAACACGTCGAGAAACAAAGGGAATAGCGGCGGGAGTCAAGTTGACAGGGGTTAGATCCTTCTGTAAGATCTCCAAAACGATCTTGCGGAGGAGCCCCAATTCTCCGCCTGTTCTCCCGTTTGATGCCAAGGATAGACTATGCAAGCCCGGTGCCCCCATTGCGGCAAGAGATGGAATGTTCACCGTGACGTAATCTTTTTCGGTCCCTGTCCGAAGTGCTCCCAGTGGGTCATCCATTTCAGGGATCGGGTAATGGCCGTGGACCGGGAAGTACTCGAAAGTGGAACGGAAGACGCAAAAAGACAGCACCTTTTCGGCATCTTCTGCCACTTTGTCGAACCCTTGCTCAGGAAACTGTCGGGATCGAGGGGCGAATTTGCCGGGGAACTGGAGCAGAATTACCCCGGGGAGGATGGCGACGAGGGGGAACCTTTAGACCTGGAGGACGACGAGGAAGAGCGAATCACGCAAAAAGAGATTGACGATTTCATCAATATTGATCTAAACTTAATAGATAAAAAGAAGTACTTCGACCGGATCTTTGGGTCGACCGACCAGACCGCCGGTTAGGAACAACCAAACCTCCCGACTCACCGTTTGCAGGATTTCTGTCCTAAGGTGGGTCTTTTTATTGCACTTCGGAACCCATCCCACACCAAGACACATCCGAATAAGGTCTCTGGCTGGGGCCAGCCCGAGAAGGCCACTTCGGGCCCTCCGGACCCTCAACTGCGGGGTTCCCGCGGGCGAAATCGGCTTTACTGAAAGTGAGTCAGGGCCTGCCGGACCCAGGCAAAGTACTGCCGGAAGGGGATTCGGGTGAGACGGTCTATGCTGATGTTCGCCCTAGAGACCGCAGTCGACCGGTCAGCAAACTCCCAGACAAACCGGTACTCGCTTTCGTACGTGAGTAAGGAAATGGCAAATTCGGTGATGCCTGGGTAGATGATCTCCCGGCCCGAAGCATCCCGCCTCCGGAAGATGAGCAGGTTGGTCCGGGACACCGTGGGCAGAGCGGATTGATGGTCGACGGAGAGGGAGCCCATGATTCGGGCTGCAGGAACGAGCCGCCCGCCAGAGGGAGTGAGGAGTTCGACATCCACCTCACTCAGCTTCACGATATCGTGGGCCACGCTTGGATCGTTGAATGTGGAAGTCAGATGGCATTCGAAAGTGAGGAAATTCTCGTTGATCTCAACAGCGGAGGAGAGATCGGACTCCTTGTCGCCCTCCGAAACTTCCCCGGTAGAAGTATCGGCGTTCAGTTTGGCCTCGGCGACCTCGTTAGTGACCCAGAGGGAGTAGGACTGGGATGTGTCGAACAGGTTGGCGTAGCGGCTTCCGGCAACCACGGTCAAGGGGGCTTCAAAGTTGAGGGGAATGGTTTCGATTACGGGCCTCTCGGCCGGAGCCGGGAGGGGGACAATCTTTCGGAGTTTCTCCATGCAGCCGGGGCTGAAGATCAGTGCGATCGAAAGAAGGGCAAGATTGAGAAGGTGTCTTGAATACATGGTTGTCGACCCCCACAAGAGAAGAAATGATCCTGGCTTGATCTTACACCGATGCAGGAGACACATCAATGTGGAGAAAAGGGGAAGCCGCGACAAGATAGAGCCCGGTTGGGGGCGACCTGGGAGGGAAATAGAGCGTGGGTGAACAATTTTTGATCGGTTTCGGACGGGATGCACTTTTCGTCACGTTGATGGCGGCCGCCCCTCTTTTGCTGACGGGGATGGCGGTCGGTCTGTCAATCAGCCTTTTCCAATCCGTTACCCAGATCCAGGACATAACCCTGACTTTCGTTCCGAAGATCATCGCGGTACTCGTCGCCTTTGTGATAGCTCTTCCCTGGATCATTGGACTGGTGATCAGTTTCGCTCGGGCAATCTTTATGGATTTTTCTTTTGCGATTCAGTAGTCACAGGAGCGATTGATGGTTAATCCGCTTATATTGGGTCTGGCTCAGTTCCAGTTATTGATGCTGGTTCTGGTCCGTGTTACGGGGCTGGTCATAGCGAGTCCGGTTTTCGGAAGCAATGCCATCCCCATCATTGTGAAGATCCATTTGTCGCTGATGCTTTCTCTGATACTGTTCCCGCTTGCGGCGACAGGCGATTTCACGCCACCGGGATCCGATCTTGCTTTTGGATGGATGGCGGCGCGGGAGCTGATGATCGGCTTGGTAATCGGTTTCATCATTTCGCTGGCTTTCGCGGGTGTGCAGCTCGCCGGCGAGGTGGTGGATATGCAGATCGGATTCAGCATTGTAAACGTGATCAATCCCTCACTGGAAACCCAGGTCCCGGTGATGGGCTTTCTCTACTTCATCCTGGCGACGCTCCTGCTTCTGATGTTGAACGGCCATCATCTGATTCTGATGTTTCTCGCAGAAACATTTCAGGAGCTCCCGGTGGGACAACCGCTGGATGTGGATCTGGACCGGGTTTGGGAAACGGCGGTCGCCGCCGGATCGGCGGTATTCAAGGCGGGAGTCACTATCGCCGCACCGGTGCTGATCGTGCTCATGATGACCAGCTTCGCGTTCGGTTTTATGGGCCGGACAGCGCAACAGATCAACCTGATGATTGTCGGTTTTCCTCTTCGTGTCGGGGTGGGTCTAATAATAGTGGCGCTGACCATCGAGATGTTTCTGCAGCACATGAGAGATATTTTTCAGGAAACCTGGAATTTCACGGGGAGTATGCTTCAAGCGCTCTGACAAATTGAAGGGGCCGAGAGCCCGGGAAACCGAATAATGTCTGAGGAGAGGTTGAATGGCTGAAGATGTCGGCGGAGAACGAACGGAACCGGCGACTCCGCGCAAGCGGCAGCAGATGCGCGAGCGGGGACAGGTGGCCAAAAGTATGGAACTCAATGCGGCGGTTGTCCTGCTGTTTGCAATTCTCGCTATACGGTTCGGCGCTTCCCGGATGCACGAGACGATAGTCAGCCTTTTCCGATATTACTTTCTAAACCACGTCCCGGCCTCCACAAGGATCCTCGAACTGTCCCACATTGGACGGTTCACAACGGAAACAATGTACTACTTCGGAGTAATAATTCTTCCGATCATGGCCGTCGTCGCGCTGGGCGCCATTCTCATTGGCGGACTCCAGACCGGATTTCTGTTCACGACACACCCGTTGATCCCTAAATTGGACAAGATTAATCCCATTCGAGGTCTGAGCCGGTTCGTTTCCGTCCGGTCCCTGCAGGACGTGGCGAAAACGCTGGTCAAGGTCATTATCATCTCCTACGTTTCCTATAGTACAGTCCGTGACGCATTGCCTCAGATCCTCCGGACGGGGCAGGCGACACCGGACGGGGTGTTGATTGAGATGATGGGGTTTCTGTGGACGCTTGGTATTCGGCTGGTGTTGCTGACGCTGTTCATCGCGTTATTTGACTATGCCTACCAGAGATGGCAGTGGGAGCGGGATAATCGGATGACGCGCCAGGAGGTTTTGGACGAGACGAAGAACATCGAGGGGGATCCCCGGATCAAAGCGCGGATCCGCCAGGTCCAGCGTCAGATGGCGATGCGCCGAATGCTTGTGGCTGTGCCCGAAGCGGACATAGTAGTCACCAATCCGACAGAATTTGCGGTGGCCCTGAGATATGATCAAGGAAGAATGGAGGCTCCGATGGTGGTGGCCAAGGGACAGCGATTGATGGCGGAACGGATTCGATTGCTTGCCGCTGAACACGATGTGCCGGTTGTGGAGAATCCGCTGCTGGCCCGAACGTTGTTCAAGTCCGTAGAGGTAGGCCAGGCCATTCCCGACGACCTGTTTCAGGCGGTGGCGGAGCTACTCGCGTACGTGTACCAGATAGACAACCGGGAATCGAAACGGCGCGAGCGAATAGCTACCGCCGCCCTTAATGCCGCATGATGCGGATGATTAGATCAATGTTGGAAGAATCAGGAAGCAAAGACTGAGATGGCTGTTCGTGCTCAAGACATGATGGAGAGAGCTCCGGCCCGAGGGTTCGCCGCCAACCGGGATGTGATCCTGGCTGCTGCCATTGTCGGGATCCTGGTCGTGATGGTGATTCCGATCCCGCCAAGTTTGCTGGATCTGCTGCTGGTGATGAGCATCACGCTGTCGATAATCATCTTCCTTGTGACTATGTATCTGCGCGAGCCGGTGGAGTTTTCGGTCTTTCCGGCCCTGTTGCTGGTTATCACGCTGTACCGCCTTTCCTTGAACGTTGCCTCGACCCGGCTGATCCTTTCCGAGGCGCAGGCGGGAACGGTCATTCAAGCGTTCGGGCAGTATGTTGTGTCCGGAAACTATGTCGTGGGGCTGGTTGTTTTCGCCATCCTGATCATCATCCAGTTTGTTGTCATCACCAAAGGCGCCGGGCGAATCTCGGAAGTGGCAGCCCGATTCACCCTGGACGCCATGCCGGGAAAGCAGATGGCGATCGACGCCGACCTGAACTCGGGACTGATCGATGAAGACCAGGCGAGGGCGCGGAGGCTATCGATAGAACGCGAGGCGGACTTTTACGGGGCCATGGATGGCGCCACGAAATTCGTTCGCGGAGATGCCATTGCCGGGCTTCTCATCACGACGGTGAATATCATCGGCGGATTCGCCATCGGCGTCCTTCAGAGAGGGATGAGCGTGGCCGATGCGGCGCAGACTTACACGCTTTTGACCGTAGGCGACGGCCTGGTTACTCAGATCCCCGCCCTGGTCACGGCTACGTCGGCCGGCCTTATCGTCACCCGGACCGTTTCCGAATCCGATCTGGGGACGGATATCGCTACTCAGACTTTCAGCAATCCCCGGCCGGTCCTGATCGCTGCCGGCGTTCTGTTCTTCTTTGGAGCCGTCGGCGGCCTGCCCCCGGTCCCATTCATCCTCATGTCCTTGGTGGTCGGACTGATCGGATTTCAAACCCATCGCGCGCAGACGGCCGCTGTCACGGAGGCGCGACGCAGGAAAGAGGAAGAACGGGTCGCGGCGGCCCCGACCGAGGAGCGGACAGAGGACCTGCTTCAGATCGATCCGATGGAGATCGACATCGGATACGGGCTGATTCCGATGGCCGACCCGGCGCAACAGGCAGACTTGCTCACCCGGATTGGAAAGATTCGTTCATCGCTGGCTCTCCAACTTGGGATCATCGTTCCGCGAATTCGAATCCGGGACAACATGCAGCTCAATCCAAATGAATATGTGATCAAGATCCGGGAACAGGAAGTGGCCCGGTACGAGCTCATGATGGACCATCTGCTGGCGATGAATCCGGGGATCGTCAAGGAACCGATTTCGGGAATCCCCACCAAGGAGCCCGCGTTCGGGTTGGAGGCCTTCTGGATCACCGAGCCCAACCGGACGGTGGCGGAGGAAATGGGCTACACCGTGGTAGATCCCGGCTCGGTCCTGGCCACCCACCTGACGGAGGTGATCAAAGCGCACGCCGCGGAGCTTACGGGTCGCCAGGAAGTGCACGTCCTGGTGGAGAACCTGAAGAAGACATCCCTGGTCCTGGTCGAGGATCTGATCCCCGGGAAACTTGCTCTTGGAGAGGTGCAAAAGGTTTTTCAAAACCTTCTGAAAGAACGCGTTTCCATTCGCAATCTGACTCAGATCCTGGAAACGCTGTCCGAGTATGCGCCCCGGACGCGGGACACAGATCTTTTGACGGAATACGCTCGGCATTCCCTGGGCCGGACCATTTGCGCGGAGTTCATGGATGACCAGAAGCGAATGTTCGTGGTGACGCTCGATCCCGCCCTGGAAAAGGAGATCAGCGACGGGGTGACGGAGAGCGCAGGAATTACCTATCTGGTACTCGACCCGACACGCTCGAAGGAAATCTCGCAACGAATTTCGGATGGTATCCAGCCCCTCATAACAGCGGGCCACCATCCGATGTTGCTTTGTTCAGCCAATGTCAGGCGCCACATTCGCCGATTGGTGGAGCGCGCCATGCCAATGCTTGCCGTGTTGTCGTACAACGAGATCGACCCGCTGGTGAAGTTGCAGTCGGTCGGAATGGTATCCCAATAAACCCGTCGGAGGAAACAGATGAAAGTCAAGCGGTTTCGCGGCCCCTCAATGCAGGAAGTTCTCTCCCAGGTAAGAAATGACATGGGGTCCAATGCCGTCATTCTCCAGTCCCGTTCGGGCTACGAAGGAGGGATCCTGGGAGTGATGAGGCGGGAGTACTTCGAGATTGTCGCGTCCAAGGATGTCAAAGTCCGCGAATCGACAGAGCCTGTTTCTTATGAGGGGAAAAAGCCTGAGACGGCCCGTTGCGAAGATGACAATCTGCTTAACTACCGTATCAGCCTGGATCAACTTCAGACCGAGTTGAATGAAATCAAAGGGCTGCTGAATCGCCTGTCGACGGAGGCCGGGAAGGCCTCCTTCCCGCCGGAACTAATGAAGCATTATCTCCGCCTGCGCGACCAGGGCCTCGGACGAACCTTGGCGCGGAACCTTGTCCGGCGTCTGCACGATGAGATGAGCGCAGAGATGATGAAAGATACGGAGCGGGTCACTGACAGACTGGCTGCTGATCTTTCCGGAATGCTTCGAGGCACCGAAGGAATCCACCTATCCCCCGGAAAGGCGAAAATCATCGCCCTCATAGGCCCCACGGGAGTGGGCAAGACAACCACCATCGCCAAGTTGGCCGGGCATTTCCGGATTTACGGAAAAAAGAAGGTCGGGCTGATCACAGCGGACACCTATCGTATCGCCGCGACAGAACAGCTGAAAATCTACGCGGAGATTATCGATATTCCTATCGAAATCGTCATGTCCCCGCCCGAAATGAAGAAGGCGGTCAACAAACTGAAGGACAAGGACGTGATTTTCATCGATACAACCGGGGGATCGCAGTTCAACAGGAAAAACCTCCAGGAGCTCCAGGCTTTCCTTACCTTCGCGGGTCCTCATGAGACGCACTTATTGCTCTGTGCCAATACGCCGCTCTCGACGCAATCTTCAGTATTCGAGCGTTTTTCATCGATAGGGGTGGACTGCCTCATATTCACCAAATTGGATGAAACGCGGCAACTCGGCATGATTGCCGATGCCGCCGGGAAAATTAATAAGCCGCTTTCCTATTTCACCACGGGCCAGAATGTCCCGGATGACATTGAGGTCGCCGAACCCGGGCGCCTTGCTCATGTCATCCTCGGCCTCACGCCGGAGTGGTCCGGTGTCCAGGAGGAAGAAGTGTATGCAGGATCAGGCAGCTCGACTTCGTGAATTGGCTCGGGAACACCTGAGCCGCGGCCGATTGATTGCGGTCACGAGCGGAAAAGGCGGGGTTGGAAAGACCAACATCGTCATCAATCTCGCTATCGCTCTGGCGAAGATGCGGGAGCGGGTGCTTCTCCTCGATGTGGACCTGGGATTGGCCAATGTTGAAGTGCTCCTGGGGATGACGGCGGAGTACAACCTGGCCCATGTCCTGGATGGAACCCGGCGTTTGGACGAGGTGATGGTGGAAGGTCCCTCTGGGATCCGAATTGTGCCCGGCAGCTCGGGAATTCCCAAATTCGCGGACCTGAGCGGCCCCAAACGGAAGACCTTTATCGGGCAGTTCGAGGATCTCCAGCTCCAATCGGATTTCACGCTGATCGATACGGCTGCGGGATTGAATCGAAACGTGCTGAGCTTCGTTCTGGCTGCAGACGAAGTGATCCTGGTCACAACGCCTGAGCCCTCGGCTATCGTGGACGCTTACGCAATGATCAAGACCATTTTCCAGAAGGACCGGTCTGCGCAGATCCAGATCATTGTCAACATGGCGGATAATCCTCGAATCGGCCAGCAGACCCTGCAACGAATCCAGGAGGTTTCAAAACAATTCCTGAACTGCACGATCACTCCCCTCGGGGTGATCCCCCGAGATGACCATGTCTCCCATGCCGTGATGAGGACGCAGCCCTTCTACTCGCTTTATCCCGCCTCTCCCGCCTCCCGGGCCATCCATGAAATCGCGCAGCGACTCGAGAGGAACGGGGACGCCCCCGTCCCGGAAGAGGCCCGCCCCGGTTTTCTCACCCGCCTTGCCGCGGCCCTGAGAGTGCCGGCGTAAGAGCCCCTCGAAGTCAGAATCCTGACTGCTTCGAATCGCGTTAAGTACAGTTCCCCAGAGATAGGTGAACAAATAACGGAGCGTTGATCTTGATTCATTGTTGCCCCGAAGGGGGCAGACGCAAGTAGCCCCGGGTGGAGTCCCGCTATCAGCGGGACGGAACCCGGGGATCAGGTGGCCCCCCTTCCTCCGCCCCGAAGGGGCGGACGCAGAGGATAGAGTGTCATGGGCAATAGCCTTGGAAACAACGGTCTCGTGCACCCCTCCGGGGCGCGAAAAGGGATGCGTCGTGGACCTGGGGTTTCGTTCGCCTGCGGCGAACTACACCCCAGGCTACTTGCGAACGCCCCTTCGGGGCGGTATTTTCTTTCTGTGAAGGTAGAATCGGGCTTGCCCCATGCCAAAACCGCGGGGAAGATTCGAGAGAAAATTGCCGAATTTTCGGGGAATGTCTCGGCCCGACTGCGGGAGAAGGCTTGCTACGTTCGGAAAGGGGAGTCGGGACAGGACGCTCTTGTGGGGTCTAGAGGTCTTCGGGGGAATCCGTAAATGTCAATTACTCCAGACCATGGTGATAATCCGAAGATGCTCGTCGGGATTTTCTGCGTAAATATCTAGTTTTAGGATTTTTGTGGTGTTGGTATTAAATCTGGTTCCATCTGTCTTTGTGAATTGAGACGGTGCTATAGAGATGGACTTGCCAGGAGCGAGTTGTCCAAACCCCAGTCCTTTCCATGTATATGTGTACCCTTTTTGGGTGAAAATCCCCGTGTCGTTCAGAACGAGCTTAAGGTGCCGCCATCTGAATGTGTTCTCGTTTACGACAACTATCTTTCCGTCCTTAATATATGCCTTAGCTGCCAAATTATCTAAAGTATCATCTCCAGAGTCCATTCGTGGACGTTTTCCCGTTGCAGCATTCAAGACGTTGTCTGATTCTTTATTAGTGACAATTGTGAAGTCGCCTTTCGGAAAATAGGCGATCCAGAGCGAACCGTTTGTCCCTTTTAAGGTCTCTGGGTTGCCGAATTCTGCCATTACCCAATCAGAGTAAGGGCGGGTATATTTGGTTCCAATAAGCGACTCTGGCTTGAACGGTTCTGGGAATGATGGTATGTTCTTTAAAGCTAACGTTTTAGATATAAATCCTTCTCTGTCCCACGTCAGCAAATTACCTTCCTTGTCAATTGTGTAATAATCGCCAGTCTCACTCTTTTCCTTTTCCTCATAGCGATTACCTTCTAAGAAAGTCTTTAGGATCATCTCCTTAACGTCGCTGCTCCCGTCTCGAAACTTCGTCTCCATAAATACCTTCCCGTCTTGCGAGAAAAATGTAGTTGAATAACCGATGAGAGCGTCTATCCAATTGCCAATTAATTCACGTGAGATTTTCGATTGTTCAATAGCTGCGGGCGGCGTTGGCTCAGCAACCGCGACAGGAGGGGGTTTCGGTTGGATAGGAACACTGGTCGTCCGTGGCGTGTCAGGCAGGAGAGAACCCAAAACCAAAACGCCGAATACGACTCCAACCCCTATGGCTATCTTTTTGTAGGGAGGGGGTTTCGGCGGACCAAGCTCTGGTAGCGGTTCCATGGTTTTCCTTCTTATATTGATTGTGCGGATATTGTATAATGACCTCACTCTTCTGTCAATAGTGTTTGAAAGGTCTCGGGGATTTTTGAGCGGGTCTATATTTCTGCAAGTCGAACGGATACATTCTCCGGAAGCCAGAGGAATGGAATTGAAATTAGGACACTACCTATGGTTGGACCAGGACATTCCCCAAAAATCGGGTTCCAGTTTTCTTAAAGGATTGGGTGGTAAGAGGAAGCGGCATTTTGCAAGTGGAACGGTTGCGGTTTTGAGAAAATGGGGAATCTTCATTATCTTCGTATCCTTGACAGGTTTTTCGCTCCACCTTAGAATTCGCGAAAGGATCCATGAGGGTATTTCCAGATAAACGAGCAGACCGAAAGGCCTCCGAGTGACCCCACCCGAAACATCCAGCCTTGCCCAGGCGGAAATGGGCCTTCCCCAGCCCGGAGAGACGATCTCGGACCGCTACCATTTGGAAGGCGTCCTCGGCCAGGGGGGAATGGGGCAGGTGTACATGGCCCTGGACACCACCTCCGATTCCCAGGTGGCATTGAAGACTTTGCTCACGGGACTGGATCTCCACAACAAGCGATTCCACCGCGAGATCCGAGTCATGTCGCTCCTGAGTCATCCGAACATCGTTACCATTCTGGACTCCGGCGAGCATCGGTCGACTCCGTATTACGTGATGGAATACATCGCGGGGAAGAACCTGGACCAGTTGCGGCTCGCGGAAGGGGGACGCCTGACGGAGGATTTCGCCCTGGAGGTCGCTTCCCAGGCGGCCGAGGGGCTCCGATATATCCACTCGAACGGTATCATTCACCGCGACCTGAAGCCTCCCAATGTCATGGTGACGGAAGACGGCCAGATCAAGATCATGGATTTCGGACTGGCGCGCCCGCTTGAATCGACAGAGAACCTGACCCTGGGAGGGTTTATCGGCACTCCCGCCTACATGTCACCGGAACAAGCTCAGGGCGAGGAGCTGGATTACCGATCGGATCTGTACAGTCTCGGCATTATCCTTTACGAACTTATTGGAGGGGCCCGTCCCTTCAGCGGAAAGAACTTCGCGCGGCTTCTCCAACAGCATGCCATGGAGCCGCCACCGCCCCTTCGATCCCACAGTCCCGAGATCTCCCCCCCTCTGGAGGAGATTGTCAGCCGGTTGCTGGAAAAGGACCGGTCAGATCGGTTCCAGTCCGCCGAGCAGCTCCTTTCCGCGCTCAATGATTTGAAAGTCTATTCCCGCCAGAAGATGTCCGTGATCGCTCCACAGATGGCTGATGCCTTGTTCCCGCCCGCGTTCTGCGGCAGGAATGATGAAATGGCGCGACTGGAACAGGGACTGGCGCGGGCTAAGTCTGCGAATGGCCGAGCTTTCTCCGTAGAAGGGGAAACGGGAATCGGGAAGACCTTCCTGCTGAAAGAGTTGGGGAAATCGGCGCGCAAGAAGGGTCATATCGCCGCCCATGCTAACTGCTATGAGAGAGAGCACCTGGGCGGACAGCCGTTCGCGGAGATCCTCGAGGATCTGCTGCGGGCTGCGGATTTTCCAGTTCCACAAGAAGTTCTCACAAGCGGTTTGAACTCGGCCCTGGGCGCGTTTTCTCCCGGCTTGCTGCCGATCATGAGAACGCAAGAGGCCACTCCGTCGGGCGAGACGGCCCCCGAGGTCGACAAAAGCCAGATTCTGCACGCGATTCTCACGGTTCTTCGCCGGCTTTCCGCAGAGAAGCCGTGCCTCGTTATTGTGGAGGATATCCAGTGGGCGGATGACTTCACGCTGGAAACTCTTCATTACCTATCCCGGCAAATCGGACAGAATCGCATTTGCCTGGTCTTCTCTTTTCGAGATGACACGGTCGGAACGGGCCATCCCATTCGCCGCATGATGGAAAAGATGGAGATCGACGGGCATGTTGAACGGATGCGGTTGGGACCGCTTTCAAAGGACGCGTTGCTCCAAATGATCACATCGATGCTCGGCGATAAGGACGCAGCCTTCGGAATCGGCAACTGCGTATATGCCGAATCGGAGGGACATCCCCTTTTCACGCGGGAGATCCTGGTCGCCTGTATCGAGCAAGGAACATTTCGCCGCCGGGATGGAAATTGGGATTGCGAAAAGATGGCCCTTCCTAAAATGCCCGCCGGAATTCAGGGAATTATTGAAGCCCGTCTGGCCCCCTTGGAGGAGGACTCGAAGCGGCTCCTGGAGCAGGCGGCTATTCTGGGCAAGACGTTTGAATTCGACATCCTGCATCTGGCGGCGGAAATCGATGAGGATGAGTTGATAGATAAAATCGACCTTTTCCTCAGGCGCGATTTGATCCGGGAAGAAAGCGATCCGGACCGCGACCGTTATCAGTTCGCCCACTCCAAGATCCGGGACGTCCTTCTGCAAGGAATTCATCCGAGGCGGGTCAAGCGTTACCATTTGTCCGCGGCTACGTCCATCGAGAAGGAGTTTTCCGACGAAATCCAGCCCCACGCGCCTCAACTGGCCGAGCATTATTCCGCTGCCGGAGACAAGGAGAAGTCTTTGCGCTTTCACCTGATGGCTGGATGCGGGTTTTATTGCAACTTTTCAAACCACCGTGCTATCCGCCATTTTGAGAAGGCCCTGGACCTCATGGACCAAGGGATATCCTCGGGAGAGATCGGCGTTTCAGTCAGCGATGTCATCCGATACCTCTGCGCGATTTACATACGGGAAGGGGGAGAGCGTTCCCGTGTCATCGAGCTGGTAAACCACATGAAAGAAATCGGGGATCGCCAAAACGACAATGTAATTCTGGCGCGGGCCCACTTTCTTCAATCGATGTCAAACCTGTTCGCGGGGGAATTGCGCGGGATGGAGGAGGAATCACGGCAGGTCATTGAGTTGATCGACGTTTCCGATGAACCGGAGCTGCTTGCCGCGGGATACCGCACCCAGGGAATGGCCTTGCTCTTCCAAGGACGTCTCGAGGAGTCTGAACAGACCTTCTTGAAAGCTATCAGTCTAGTGTTGAAAGAAAGACTGATTCAGATGGGCTCGATCATTTACGGAAATCCAGGTGGAAATCCCTACACAGGGCTGATCGTCAACCTGTCGAACACGTTATCCCATCAGGGACGATGGGAGGAAGCAAGAAAATGGCTGGAAGAAGGGCAACAACTGGCTGAGGAAATGAACGACCGCGTCTTCAAGCCATTCACTCAGATGATCTGGGGCCGCTATCATCTTCTCCGGTGGGAATTTGCGCAGACAACGAAGCTGATGAATGAGTCCATCAAGGGTTTCGAGGAATTGGGCTTCCGAGGTCTCGGCTCGATTGCAGCTTCGTTCCTATGCGAGGCGCTGGTCAAAGTGGAGCGTCTTGAGGAAACTCGGGACCGGCTGGAAAAGGACATCAGAATTTCCGAATCACAGCAAATAGAGATGGATGCCTGCTACTCTTATCGGAATCTGGCTGAGACCTACCTGAAACTGGGGGATCTGGACAAGGCCCTCACCTTTGCCGAGAAGGCGCGCGAGACGACGATCTCCGTTGGGATGCGTCTCATGCAGGCTCGGGCGGAAATCGTTCTGGCTCAAGTTCTTTTCGCACGGGATCGGTCAACAGCGGATCATGGCCGCAAACTTTTCGAAGGCGCGATCGAACTCCTCAAAGAACGCAAAGCATGGCCTTTGGCAGGGCTGGCCGCATTCGAGAAAGCAAAATTCCTCCGCGACTGCGGAGAGAACGCAGCAGCAAGGAAGGCTGCAGGGGAGGCACGCGAGATTTTCCAGCGGCTTGAAACACCGGTGCCGCTGCAAGAGATAGACAGCTTCACAAACTCTCTAACATCCTGACCCTGCGGAATGAACGCCGAAGAGCGGCTGCGGGAACGAGAGGAGTTGTGTTATGGCGCGGATCGTTACTTGTGAGTGCGGCCAGGAAATGCGAGTTCCGGATGATGCCTTGGGACGGAAAGGAACGTGCGTGAGCTGCGACCGCCACCTGACCATCAGCGAGGCGAATTCTCGACTCGTAGAGGAACCGGGCGGCGCCCCGATAACACCGGGCCCGCCGGCACCGCCTCCGGTCGAAGTCCCGACGGGCGGGCCTCCGTCTCCACCCTTCGCAGGGGAACCTCCCGGACCGATACCTCCTCCGCCCCCTCCCCCGCCGGAAGCAGGGCGGCCGGCTCCACCCCCACCTCCTCCACAAGCGGGACGCTATGAAGGGCCCGGGGCCCCGGGCCAACCGCCGGGAGGCCCTGTACCCCCGCCACCGGAATCAATACGCGGGGGGCTGCCTTGGGACCGCCGGAAGGACCTCGGCTTGTTCAGCGCGCTATTCAAGACTATCGGATGTGTCTTGCTCAAGCCGACTGAGACCTTCCAGCAGATGCATCGGAGCGGCGGGTTGGGAAGTCCGTTGCTTTTTCTCCTGATCGTGGCCACCATCGTTGGCCTCATCGTCGGACTCGAGAACATGATGTTGGGTTCTATGTTCCAAGGTTTTTTGCAGCAATTGGCTGAGTGGATCGCCGAACAAACGGGAGAACCGTTTCCAGTACCGATTGACCAGTTCGCTGCTCCGGGACCCGCCGTCGTTGTGATTGCCATATTCAAGAATGTGGTTGTGGCGCTGCTTTTCAGCTTTGTCGGCGGAGGTATCACACACCTTCTTCTGATGATATTTAAAGGAGCGAATGAAGATTTCGAGACAACATTCCGCACCGTCAGCTATACAATGGGCTCAGTAACCGTCTCTTCGATCATACCCCTCTGCGGCATTCTCATATTTCCGATCTGGCTGATCGTCGCGATGATCATCGGATTGCGAGAGGCACACGAAACCACTTCCGGGAAGGCGACCGGGGCGGTTCTGTCGCCAATAGTCTTTTGCTGCTGTTGTGTCCCCCTGGGATTGTCTGCTCTGGGGGCAGTGCTGAGTTAATTCCAAGGATAGCAAGGGCGGATATGAGTTTCTACTGGGTCAAACCGAAAGACGCGGGGATTAATCATGAGCTGATCTGGGGGAGCATCGGCCTTCTGATGTTTGGCGCGGGGTGGATCTGGCCGAAGATTCCGCTGACTTTTCTTGCGCTCCGGCCTTGTCCGTTCAAGGCGTTTGTCGGTCTTCCCTGTTTGAGCTGCGGGATGACGCGGTGTGTTGTGGCTTTCTCCCACGGGCAAATTGTCGAGGCGTTTCTGATCAACCCGCTGGGGGGCGTTGCCGTCGCGGCTCTCGCCCTGTTTACCCTGTATGCAGGCATGGCGATCATTTTCAGGACGCCGCGCCTGCGGTTCAAAATCAGCAATCAAACCTTGAAGATCGCTATTCACGTCAGCGCTGTGGCAGCGCTTTTCATCAACTGGGGATACTTGATCGTGGGAAGAATTTAGTCCGTCGGCTCAGCGGGAGCTTCGCCCTCCCATCCCCTATCGGACAAGGGATCGAGGGAGGGCGAGAGCTTGTCCTGAGTCTGCCGAAGGGCTCCTGCCGAGCCGCCCAGAAATGTTCCATTTTCTCTGCAGAGGTCACTAGAACAAAGTTGACAGAGCGCCAGGTCGGGTATTCTGCGAATCGCTGCGTCCGGTAGAAGAAGTTTTCCAGGTTTCCGTTAGTTTCCCTGCACAGTACGGCAATTGCAATGAATCGGCGTTTCCGGCCAACACTTCTTGCTTCGGCAATTCTCCTGATCATTTCTTTCCCGGTGATCGGCCTCGTGGCGAATGTCCTCCAATCGGCCGGATCCCTGGCATCGCCCTTCTCCACACGCACGATGCATCTTTTGTGGACCTCGTTCTCGCTCTCAACAGTTGTCGGTGTGCTCGCCACCCTCCTTGGATTTGCAATTGCGTGGCGGATCTCCGGGCTGTCGCCCAGATGGCGGCTGCTCGCGCTGCTGGTATCCATCACGCCTATTCTTGTGCCGCATTACATCATGGCCGTCGCCTGGATTGAATTCGCGGGCAGCAATGGCTGGCTTGGCCGTCTTCTTGTATCACTTGGGGTGGAATCATTCTGGAATCTGTACAGTTTCTGGGGTTGCGTGCTCCTGCTGACCTTAACCCTCACGCCACTTGCCCTTCTGACCGGTTTCGCAGCGGTCAGAAGCCTGCCGGCGGGTTGCATCGAAGGAGAGCGTTTGGCGGGCGGGGGTGCGATCCAGTTTGTGAGCAGGCTGGCGGGATTCTGGAAGAAATACCTGGCGGCGGCGTTCATTCTGGTTTTCTTGTTAGCCCAATCCAACTACACCATTCCATCCTTGCTGCTACTGAATGTGTATTCCCTTGAGGTCTACACACAGGTAAGCGCTTTCTACGACCTGACTCAGGCCTTCGGCATGGCGTTGATACCAGTGGCCGTTGTTTTCGGCCTGATCGTGTACCTGGTCCATGGGCTTGGGGCGCAACCGTTCTTCCGAAGCGCCAGAGAGCGGCAACCCTTGCCGCGTTCGAAATTATGCACGGGACTCTGGTCAGGATATCTTGCGCTCGCGGTGGCTGTACCGTTGGGAACAATCTTGGTCGGCGCCGGCACATGGGACGCATACGCCGACGTCTTTCAGTCCTCCTACACCCAAATGCGAAACTCTATGATCTCGGGCGCCGGGGGGACTTTTGTCGTGTTAGCGGCAGGAACGTATTTATTTGTCTGGTCCAGGTACCGCTCTCAGAAAGGAGAGCTCATTTCGTATTCACTGGCGCTCTTCCCAATCGTGCTGCCTGGAACGCTGGTGGGGCTCGGGCTTATCTACCTGTTTAACCGGCCCGGACTCCCGGGCACGATCTACGGCAGCCTCGCGATTATTTTGCTGGCCTTGCTCGCGCGATTCGCCTTCTTTGCCGTCGTGGGGGCCCGTGCGGCCCTGTCATCGATCCCTGAATCGCGTCTTGAAGAAGGCCGGGCGGCAGGGCTCTCTCCCGGTTTTCAAGTATGGCGGCTTGGAATTCCCTCCGCGCGATGGGAGATGGCGCTTCTTGCTGCACTGCTCTTCGCCTTCTGCATCTCGGAGGTGGAAACGGTGTCGATGGTGGCGCCTCCCGGGCTCGATACACTCTCGATGCGGATTCATTCGCTGCTTCATTACGGCACGGACCGTATCGTGATGGCCTCGTGTGTGATAGAATGGGGTCTCGCGATCCTTCCGCCCCTTGCGATCGGAGTCGTTTCGACGATATTTCGGTCGCCTGACCTGCGTAAGGCATGAGAAGTCCATGGCCCCTTCAGTCCCTGCCATTCAGTGCGAAGGCCTCTCCAGACAATTCGGAAACATTCATGCGGTCCGAGATGCAAGCCTGGAACTCGAAGCAGATTCCATGGGTCTCGTCGTGGGTCCTTCTGCAGCGGGAAAAACGACGCTGCTCCGGCTTATTGCCGGTCTGGAAAAGCCTGACTCCGGCCGGCTTGATTTGTTTGGCCAGTCGGTCGTGTCCTCATCGGTTTTTGTCCCTCCGGAAAAGAGACGCGTGGGATACCTGAGCCAGAATCCGTCGCTCTGGCCCCATCTCAGCATTTGTAATAACGTGACCGCTCATGTTCCTCGCGCCGGGCTTGCGCGGCAGGAGAGGAAAGACCGCGCGGCATCACTGTTGGAAGGCTTGGGAATCGGCCATCTGAAGGATCGCAAGCCTCACCAATTGTCGGAGGGGGAGTACCGGCGCTGCGCCCTCGCTCGGGCGCTGGCGCCGCAGCCGAAAGTGATGCTGTTCGACGAACCTTTCTCCAACCTTGATCCGGAACTACGTCATGAGTTGACGTTCCACATCTCGACGTATCTAAAGGAGAATCGCATTCCGTCGCTGTGGGTCTCTCATTTACCCGAAGATCCTGTCGATTCAGGTGCAAGGATCTTTGTGATGCAGGAGGGCCGAATCACTTTTTCGGGAACTCTCGAAGAACTTCGCTCCAATATCTCAGACAGATTTACTGCCCGGCTGTGCGGTTATCGGACGTTTCTTCCGGCCCTGCCGGGCGAGCACGGGTCGGTTTCGACATCTTTAGGTGACGTTGAGCTGGAATCGTCCAGGCCGATTCCACGGGAGGTGGGTTTCCGGCCTGAGGCCCTGATCATATCTGACGTCGATTCCGGCTCAGCCAGTCCTCCGTCAGGTCGCGTAAAGAGCAGCTTCTGGGAACAGGGAAGCCTTTACTACCGTGTGCGGTTAGACGGAAAGGAAGAGGAGATCACCGCCGTCGCGCCTGCCCAGAACGGCAAGTTGGAGCCGGAAAGTTCAGTTACAATCCACGTTGTGGGGAAGCCAATCGGACTCTGCTGAGAAACCGGACAGCTTCACCAGGTAATGCCCATTGAAGACCCATCTTCATGCCATAAGTATTCTCTTCTTGACTTGTCTCCTGGTTGGATGCCAGAAATCTGCGAGCGCGCCCCCGCCGCCGACTGTGGCAAATCAACCGCCTATCACGACGGAACCGCCGCCTCCCTTCGCTTTATTCGCGGGAAAGGGGCGAGGGAACGAGGAGGGCGAGTTCTCCTTCCCGCGAGGGCTGGCTGTAGACTCGTCCAGCAACGTGTATGTGGTCGACAAGAGCGGGCGACTACAGAAGTTCGACAAGGAGGGCCGGTTTCTTCTTTCCTGGGAGTTCCCGAAATTTGAAAATGGGAACCCAACCGGAATTCTGATCGGACCGGAAGGAAACTTGTGGGTGGCCGACACGCATTGCAGCCAGATCTTGTCCTACGACACAGACGGGAAGTTGTTGAAGCAATTCGGACAGTACGGAGATGAGGGCGGAAAAATGATCTATCCGACAGATCTGGCAGTCGGCGCCGACGGTCATGTATTCGTGACGGAGTACGGCATTCACGATCGGGTTATTGAATTCGATTCCGATGGAAATTTTGTGGAAGAATGGGGAGATTTTGGAGAGGAGGAGGGGTATTTTCGCCGCCCGATGGCGATTGAGGTTAACTCACAGGGATTCCTGTATGTTGCGGACGCCGTCAATCACCGGATTCAGAAGTTCTCTCAGGACGGCGAACTCGTTTTGGTATGGGGAACTGTCGGGAAGGGGCCCGGGGAGTTGAAATTCCCTTATGCTATCGTCATCGACTCTTCTGATAATCTTTACGTCTGTGAATACGGGAACAACCGGATCCAGAAGTTCGACTCGGAAGGCAATTCACTTGGGATCTGGGGAAGACCGGGCCGGAACCTGGGAGAGCTTGCCGCCCCCTGGGGAGTTGAGCTCCTGGATGGCGACACCTTGATTATCGCCGATACGGAAAATCACCGGATTGTGAAGGTGGAAACCGCGGTCTTCGATCAGCCATGACTTTTCGCTTCGCCAGTCCTCTATTCTTGCTGCTCCTTCTCGCCCTTCCCATCATATTGCACGCATCGTTGCGGCTGAAGTACATCCGGAAGTGGCGTCGCTATGTTTCGGTCGGACTCAGACTGATCATCTTCCTATCGCTCGTCCTGGCCGCGGCTGAACTGGAATCCGTCAAGAAGCTGGACGCGCTCACCGTCTTCTTCGTTCTCGACCGGTCGGACAGTGTGCCCGTACCCCTTCGCGACTACGCACAGGACTATGTAAACCGGGCCGTGGAGAGTATGGCGGAGGAAGATCTTGCGGGAGTAATTGTCTTCGGCACAGACTCTTCGATCGAATCCCTCCCTTCGAACGACCTGCGTCTGCTCCGGGTCGACTCGCACGTCTCGAGTCACCATACCGACCTTGCCGGGGCAATCCGTCTCGCCCAGGCCGCCTTCCCAGAGAATATGCAGCGGCGAATCGTAATCCTTTCAGATGGGAATGAGAATATCGGCGACGCGATTGCGGAAGCCCGCGCGGCTACTGCCGACAAGACCCGGATTGATGTCGTGCCCCTATCCTATGAGGCGCCGGCGGAGATCATGGTCGAGGAACTCGTCGTTCCCAGCCGGGTCGAGGAGAAGGAGCCCTTCGATGTGAAGATTGTCGTTCGCGCGAGCCGGGAAGGACCGGCCCACCTGCGTTTGTTCCAGGAAGGGCATCTTGTAGCCGAGCAGGAATTGGACCTGACCCCCGGAAAACATGTGTTCGTGTTCACGAGCCAGGTGGACCAAGCGCGCTTTGTTGAATTCGAGGCCCGAATCGATTCCGAACTGGACACGTTCACGGACAACAACCGCCAGCATGCCTTTGCGGTGGTGAGAGGGGAGCCGCGCGTCCTGTATGTCGAGGGCCAGAACGATCGCAGCGAAACGATCTTGGCCGCTCTATCGCAAGAAAACATTCAGGTGGACATCGTCACCCCCTACCAAATGCCGCAGAACCCGGCCGATATCCAGGACTACGACACGATTATCTTGTCGAATGTGTTCTCCAGCGACTTGAGCGAAAGACAGATGAAGGTCGTCGAGGTCTCCGTTAAAGACTCAGGACTCGGTCTTATCATGATAGGCGGCGAGGACGCCTTCGGCGCGGGCGGCTATGAGGGCACTCCCATTGAAGACGCGCTTCCGGTCAACATGGACCTGAAGCAGCGGAAGGTCATTCCCCAGGGAGCCCTGGCGATCGTTCTCCATACCGTCGAGATCCCGAACGGGAACGCCTGGGCGCGGGACATCACCCTTGCGGCTGTGGACGTGTTGTCCTCGAGAGATCTCTTCGGAGTGCTGGACTACGACTGGCAAAAAGGCGAGGAATGGGCCATTCCTCTGCAACCGGTCGGCAACAAGCAACACATCCAGAGCATCCTCAACAACCTCCGCAACGGGGATATGCCCAGTTTCGACCCGACCTTACAGATGGCTTATGATGCGCTCTCCGCTTCATCGGCCGCCATCAAGCATATTGTGGTTATTTCCGACGGAGACCCCTCTCCTCCCACTCCGGCTCTGATTAAGAAGATTCAGGACGCCCGGATCACCATCAGCACGGTGGTGATCGCAGCTCATCCCAACATGCCCCAGTCCAAACAGGTCATGCAATGGCTCGCTGGAATGGGTGGGGGAAACTTTTATGACGTGATCGATTTTGCATCATTGCCCAGGATCTTTTCGAAAGAGGCGGCCATTATCAAGAAGTCCTTGATTCGCGAGGAAACATTCAAACCGGCTATCGTCTCCTATTCAGAAGTTTTGAAGGGAATTGCCGCCGAAGACGTTCCGGTCTTGCACGGATACGTGCGGGCCGCGCCGAAAGATATGGCAGAAGTCCCCATGATTTCCGACGAAGACGATCCGATTCTGGCCCACTGGCAGTATGGACTCGGCAAGAGCCTGGCCTTCACGTCGGACGCCATGCCTCGATGGGCCGCAGACTGGGTAGGGTGGGAGAATTACGCCAAGTTCTGGTCCCAGGCGGTCCGCTACGTTCAGCGATCGCTCTCAGACACAAACTTCCAGACCACCACCCGAATCGAAGGCGGAAAGGGGACCCTTATGGTCGATGCGGTCGATGACACGGGCCGGTTCATCAACGAACTGGATCTCAGCGGAACGCTGCTCAATCCGGAAATAGAGTCGCTTCCACTGGAATTCCGGCAGGTGGCGCCCGGCCGTTACGCGGCAGACTTTCCCGCCACGGAGATCGGAAGCTACGTCGCCAATCTCTCTTTCGAAACCCTTGCCGGGCAAACGGGACAGTTTACAGCCGGTCTCGCGATTTCGTATTCACCGGAGTACAAGACCTTTCGAGCCAACGAAAGCTTCCTCGCGCGGCTGGCGGAGGAAACGGGAGGCAGAAATCTCAGGGAGACCCAGACTAATGCAACGGCCGCATCGGTTTTCGATCATGACCTGCAGGGAGTGGCCCGTCCTTTCCCGCTGTGGATGATTCTCCTGGGAACCGCGGTGGTCCTCTTCCCGCTGGATGTGTTCGTGCGACGGGTGACCATCGAATGGAAGCGCGTTTGGGCCTTTGCGCATTCCATCATGGCGAGAATTCCCGTGTTGAATTGGATCGTGCGACCTGTGGCTGAACCGGGGGAGGCCCCCGCCATGTCGCGACTGATGGCTGTCATAGAGAGAGCGCGAAGCACAGGTCAAGCCCGGGAGGCGGTAGAGGTCGCCGCCCAGGCGCCCACCGCACAGGAGGAATTAGAAGGCCGTCCGGGAGGGGACATCCTGACCGCGGAGTCGGCACTGGAACCGGATGTCGCGCCGGCCCCTTCCAGGGTGAAGGAAGGAGCGGGGCCAAAAGAGGAGACATACACAGGGAAGCTGCTCGAAGCGAAGAAAAGGGCAAGGAAGAAATTCTAGACGTCGCCTGTTTCGAACTGGAGTACGATCTACGAGCACGAGGAAACAGGGCAAAGGAAAGGAAAAGCGATGGATGTCGAGGAAAGAACAGATAAGTTCCGGGATGGTTTCGCCCGGCTGAAGAGTGAAATCGGAAAGGTGATTGTGGGACTTGATGAGGTTGTGGACGGCGTTCTGACCTGTCTGTTTGCGGATGGCCACGCTTTGCTCGAAGGCGTCCCGGGACTGGGGAAAACACTTCTGATCCGGACTCTGGGAGATGCCCTTTCCCTGAAGTTCTCCCGCATCCAGTTCACGCCCGACTTGATGCCGGCGGACATCATCGGAACAAATTTCGTGGCTGAGGACGCCGATGGCAAGAAATTCTTCGAATTTCAGCAAGGGCCGATCTTCGGGCAGATCATTCTGGCCGACGAGATCAACCGCGCGACTCCGAAAACACAATCCGCCCTCCTGGAGGCCATGCAGGAACATCGCGTCACTGTGGGGGGAACCGCTTACCCGCTGGAGGAACCGTTCCTTGTCCTGGCGACCCAGAATCCTCTGGAGATGGAGGGAACCTATCCTCTTCCCGAAGCGCAGTTGGACCGTTTCCTTCTCAAATTGCACGTGCCCTACCCGTCCCGTGACGAACTGGCCCAGATCATCTTTCGCACAACGGAAAAGGAAACCCCCCAGGCCGAAGCGATCATGAATCCGGAAACAATCCTGGAGTCGAGGCGTCTCCTTCGAGAAGTGCCTATCGCCGACCACGTGCGGGACTATGCGATTCGGTTGGTCCTTACGACCCATCCGGACCACGAACTGGGCTCCGAGGAAGCGCAGAGATTCGTCCGATACGGTTCCAGCCCGAGAGGTGTCCAGGCCCTGGTCCTTTCCGGTAAGGTGAAAGCTATCCTCGACGGGCGATACAACGTCAGTTTCCAGGACATCCGCGAATCCGCCTTGTCCGCCCTTCGGCACCGGTTGATCCTGAATTTCGAAGCCGAGGCGGAAGGAGTTTCCGCGGATGCGATTCTTGACAAAATCTGTGAAGAGACACCCACTGCTGCTGAGGCGGAGGTTGCCTGATCATGGGTGAACCGCTTCTCTCTCCAGACTTCCTGAGAAAGCTCGACCAGCTCTCCATCGCCTCGAAGCGGGTTTTTGTCGGTCGAACGCGTGGAGAACGACGCAGCCGAAAAAGGGGCACCTCCATCGAATTCGCCGATTTCCGAAATTATGCCCAGGGCGACGACACGCGATTCGTGGATTGGAATATCTATGCCCGTCTGGACCGGCTTTTCCTGAAGCTATTCTTTGAAGAGGAGGACCTGGGTGTTTACATCCTGCTCGATCAGAGCCTGTCCATGTCCTTCGGGGATCCGACCAAGCTGGAATACGGGAAGAAAGTGGCCGCCGCGTTGGGATACATCGCTCTGAAAAACCTGGACAGAATCTCTATCGGCGGGTTCTCTTCGACCTTGATGGATGTGTTTCCCCTGACCCGAGGAAAGAACCAGGTATGGCGGATGATCGATTTTCTCCAGTCGCTGCAACCAGATGGAGAGACTTCCTTAGCCACCGCCAGCCGGTATTTTTCCGTCCGGAGTCCGAAACGAGGGATCCTGATCTGCATATCGGATTTCTTCGATCCTGCGGGTTACGAGGATGCTATCAAGCTGCTCGTTCAACTGAACTATGACCTTTATGTCATTCAGGTGCTCGCGGAAGAAGAAGTGAAACCGGAGTTGCTGGGCCACTTCAAGCTGCTCGACGTGGAAACCGAACGAGAGATGGAAGTGACCGTAGACCGGGAAGTGGCGGAACTGTACAGGTCGAACCTATCGACCTTCTGCGGCGGGCTGCGCGACTTCTGCGTCCACCGGGGAGCGGCTTATCTCAACGCGACGACGCAGGTCCCCTTCGAACAGGTGGTCCTGCGATACCTCCGCCAGGCCGGGCTGATAAGCGGGCGCTGAAAACCAGTGGGAAGGAATGAGGGTAAAGGCGCGGGCGCCTTGACCCGATAGGAAAAGTGGTACAATTGCACAGGATGCGTTCTGTATTTCTCCAGCAGACTCGCTGGAACCGGTAGGAGTTCATATGCCATTCGGGCGGTTTCTCATAAGAAAGAACATTGCCTCTGAAGACGTCATCCGAAACGCGCGACAAATCCAGCAGGAGCGCAACCAGCACATCGGAGAGCTCGCCGTCCGGTTAGGATACATGAGCTTCCTGGATATGAAACAGCTCGTCCGGGCGCTCGAGGTTTCCGAGGGACGCTTCGGCGAGTTAGCCGTTGAGCAAGGCCTGCTGACCCGAGAGCAGGTCGAAACTCTCATCTCCGAGCAAGACAACCAATGCTGCTATCTCGGCGATATTCTTATCGAGATGGGGATCCTCACCAAAGAGTCGCTGGCGAATCTGCTCGAAGAATTTGAGCGGAGTGAACCTCTGGAAGCCGATCAGGGGTGAACTCACGGCCGAGCGGCTCCCACGCGCCTATCCAAACATAACCCGAATATCAGAAATGGTCCGTGATGACCACTTCCACCTCGTGGGGATCAACGGATTGCAAGATAGTCCGGTCGTAAGAGCCGTCCTGTTTCTCGGCAAGATCGATCAGGAAGGGTTGACAAGCCTGTTCTTGGTGATCGCGGATGATCTTAACCTTCGGGCGAAAGAGGCTGCCTGGATTCGCATCCGTGACGACGGCCAGCTCTGCGGTGTCCAGCTGAACCAGAGTCCCCACCGGAAAGATCCCGGCAATTGTGACGAACACCTTCATCATGCGGCCATCAACATGCGTTCCCCGCCCCGCCAGGAGGATTTCCATGGCCCGGTCCGGGGTAAATGCGCGGCGATAGGCCCGGTCCGAGGTAAGGGCATCGAATACGTCCGCGATCTCGACGATCCGGCTGTATGGATGAAGTTCGGCCTCGTAATTGATCCGGGGATACCCTTGTTTGTCAATCCGCATATGATGTTCCATGGCCACTAAAACGGCCACACGGTTCAAATCGGGCTGATTCAACAAGACTTTCGCTCCCTCCACGGGATGGCTATCCATGAGCCTGCGCTCTTCATCCGTCAATGCGCCGGGCTTGGTGATGATTTCATTCGGAACGTTGACCTTTCCGATGTCGTGGAGGAGAGCGCTCACTCCCAACAGAGCCAGGGCGTCGGGTTCCATTCTCAAGTGGGAGGCAATGAGGAGTGAAACGATCGCCACATTGACGCAATGATAGAAGGTGTAGTCATCTGTGGCCTTGATGTGTTTCATTCCGAAAATCGTGGATTCGTTCTCCGAAACAATCCCCATCAGAAACCGGATAACTTCCTCCACGAAGTTGACGTTCATCACCGAGCCTTCCCGGGTATCTGCGAAGGCTTCCATGACCGACATCATGGCCGTCCGATAAGCCTCCCGCGAGATTCGAGAGGCTCTATCCATACTATCCGTCGCCAGGAGCCCCGGCTGGAAAGCCGCAAACCGATTGATCTTGACGCCCTTCAGTCCTGTTTTGGTGACAAGGGGCACCCAGCCCCCCTCCTCCTGGATTTCTTCGGAATTCTTTTGCAGAAGGCCCAGAAACCCCCCCAGGTCTTCCGCCGACAGGTCGCGATTGAATGAAAGGCTCGTAATCCCCAAATCGACCAGCCCAAGAATGAGCTCGGAGTATTCGACGCTTTCCCGAGGGAGGAGAGTGCCGTCGAGGTAGAGCTCGTCGTTGATGTAGTTCATGTGGAGGTATTGGGTCTGCCCCATGGCGGCCTTGAGGGCCTCCTGCCACAACTGGGCCGCTTCCATCACATATGGATGCCCGGGCGGAAAGATACGGCTCTTTTGTTTCGCGGAGGCAAAGGCGCGCAGGAGCCGACTCGTTTGAGCGGCCTTTTCAGACGATGTCTTTTCCACCGAAATCCTCTCTTCTCGACACCGGGTCACACCTCAGAAAACTTCTTCTCCAATTGGACCAGGCATGCTTCAGCCTTCCGTTTCACTTCCAGGGCACCCTGATTCGGCATCAGACCCCGTTTCTTGGCGATCTTGCGAATCGGGGCGAGCACCCGGTGGGATCCGATCGCGGCCAGAGCCTGAATCACCGCGCACGTGAACTGGGGCTTGGGATAAGGGAACCGGGCGAACTCTTTCAGGGCCTTAAGTAGCGGGTCCGTACTCTCGGTTTGCTTGAGCAGTCCCAGCCAGTCCGCCGCGGATTTCTGGAGGGCCTCTTCCTGGTCCTCCAGGACGCGTGTTATCAAACTGATCGCTGAGTACCCCTTGATCCGGCCCAGGGCGTTCAGAGTTTCCTGCCGCACACGCGGCTCCTCGTGCAAGAGACCCAGTTCCATCGAGGGTACCGCTTCTTCCTTCCCCAACCTGCCCAAGAGGTGGACGACATTTCGCATGACGAACCATTCCGAATGCTCGAGCTGCTCCAGAAGGAATGGAAGATGCGCATCGCCTAATTCCTGAAGGACCGTCAGGAGCAACTGCCGCATTCGCCGCGACTCTTCGAGAACCAGCCTGTCGAATATGAAACGGAAAGCCGAACTCCCCATGACCCCAAGCAGGACCACTTTTTGTTTGAACTCCGGAGAATTGGGATCAAGGAGCTGGATATCTTCCAGAATCCGGTCGACCTGTTCCTCCGGAAAGTCGGCCACCGAAATCTGCTTCAGATGGCCCATCACCTTCTGCCTGGTATCCTCAGGAATCAGGCCTTCACCCTGGAACCGGCGCAATTGTTCGGATGCCCCGGAGAGATCGTTCTCCTGGATACTCTGGGTGACTTCCCGGGACACCAGGGAACTCACGCCCTGGAGCATTTTTTCGGACGGATCCACATCGAGGAGCTGGGCCGCCTCAATCAGAAACTCCCACGGATCGACAGCGGCCCCCCCACGGACTTCCTCGATCACTCTTTTACGTTCCTCTTTGGGCAGGACGAGGCTCGATTCCAGCGCCGCACGTTCCTTCTCGGTTTCCGTCACATCGGTAACCTGTTTCTTCGGGGCCTCCCGGGCGCCGGACAAATCCACTGTCACCCCGTCGAAGACTTCCATGATTTTCCCCAGATCGAGGTCAACATCTGTCAGGTTCGTCTTCATCAGGTTCCGGACGTTCTTGACACGCTCGGGTGTGGTCGAAAGATGCCGGAGGAAGTTGGTGATCGCCCCGGTGGTCCCGCGATGTAACTGGACCCTCTCCGACAATACACCGGCAATCTCCTCGTCGGAAATGGAATCCAGCAAGCGGGAACGGATGTCCAGATACCGATCCAGCTCATCCCCCTCTCGGCCCGCGAGCGTTCCGGATTCCACCGAAAGATTCTCCACAATACTCGCGGCAACGCGCTGTCTTACCCGGGAGGGAACGGAACCAAGGATTCCCTTGATGCGGTCCAGGAACGATCGATACCGGATGAGTTCCAGTTCAAACTGGTCTTCTTCCTCAGGACTCCTGTCCTCGTCATCTCCCCACTTTGCCTTCGACCGAACCAGGGTGAATAACTGGGACCGGAAAGAAGGGTCGTCTTTTGCCAAATGGGAGAGGAATTCGAATAGCTCCTTCGCTTCGACGAGTTCGGTTTCGGGAAGCGACGACTGCTTGCAGGCGTCGTCCAGAACCAGGCCCAAGTCGCTCGCTATCTCCGCATCAATGACATCGAGCATGGGGGCGCTCTTTACAACAAGATGATCGCCGGGAACACTGTCCATCGCCCCTGGAAGGCCTCCATCAGCAATTAGCTGTTCCGGATCGGCATTCGCCAAGCGCAAGAAGTTCTCGAACTCCTCAACTGAGACATCCTGCTCAATTTGGAGCGTTTTCACATCGACGACGAAAAGATCCTGAGCAAAGCGAATGAGAGGGCCCGATGGAGTGCCGATGGGCTCGCTTCCCATGGTAAAGCCGTCGCGTGCGACAGTAATCTGGACTCCATGCCGATCTCCCATCTTGTAGATCCCGAGCGCGGTTCCTTCCAGCAGTTTTTCCATCTGGCTGACGATCTCAAAGAAACCATCCGCCACTTCCTTACAGGCCGAAAGGGCCAGCTGAACACTCGGGTTTTGAGAGGGATAGAAAGCCTGGGTCCGCATGGCCGCGACCATTTTTCTCAGCAGGTTTTCCATTCGACTGCATAGTTCGGTCGTGACGTCGCGGCTTGGAACCTTGAGGTCGGAATCTTCTGGCGACAGCTCGTCCATGATTATCTGATATGAGATCCCTCTAGGGGTGAATTGACGACTCGGTTAGATCCGCTGATTGATCAATAGTAATTATACTTCAAGACCAGAGGACTTAGTAACAGAGATATACGATATTTATACGAATAAAGAGGCATTTCGACTGAATTGCGATTCTTCTCACCTACCGGTTTTACCTAGATCATTGATCGACTGAATCTGAGGACGGCTCCACTTTCTCGGCGGCGAGCAGCACGGCACCGCAGTGGTCGTACAAAAACGCTGTTTCCAATAGCTGAGCAGTCAAACCAAGTCCCAGGTCGAACAGCCTTTCCACTGGACGCCACCGGTGGACTGTCTTGCAGATGTGGATCCATACACGCAGAAGGGGTGCGCCTTTGCGGTACTCGTTCTTAAAGCGGGCGAGGTAGTCCTCCACTCTCCAGAAAAGAGAATACGCATACCAGAGACGGACGATCCGCAAATCAGAGCGCTGAAATCTGGACACGATTTCTCCGGGCGGCTCCAACCCATAGTGACCGTCCTGTTCAATGAAGTATTTCTGCCATAAGTCCTTTCTGGACTGAGCGATGCGCCACAAAGGCCCCTTTCCTATTCCTTCAACCAGGAGTGCAAGCTTTCCGCCCGGTTTCAGGACCCTGAGGAGCTCATTTATTACGCTTTCCTTATCCTCAACGGGGATATGGCCGAAAACGTCCTGGCCGAGGATTGCGTCGAAGTAGTTGTCCTCAAAAGGGATGCGGGTGAGGTTGGCCTGGACGCCCCGAGGGTAGATCTCCCTTGCCGAGCGGACGGACTCCCATGATATATCGAGGCCGGTCACTTCTCCGAACCGGGCGAACAGCTCGCTTCCCCCGCCGCATCCAATATCCAGGATTTTGCCTCCCCTCAAGCCGAGTGCCGAAAAGAACCGGTCGCGGAGGTGCCTAATGCTCCACCTCCTTTCGGCGCGGTCCCAAAGTCCCGCAAATCCTGTCCTAATAGGCTGATACGGAGCACGATGCGTCACTTTACCCTCGTAGAAGTCATCCGTGGGGGCGAATCGAGGGACTCCCTCAGTAATCGGATATAACTCCCCGCAGCCGGAACAACGGAGGCGACCCGGCTCGGAGATGATTTTGTTCCTGCACCGAGGACAGATAACTCCGCTGACATCCGGTGCTGAAGGGGGGACACTAATCTCTGGGGGGTCGGAATTCACTTCCTGGCGGTGGCGTGGACGCCGATGTAGAAGAGCTTCATGTTGCCGCGGCGGAACCAGCGGTCCAGAGGGCGGAGAATCCAAAGGAGGGCGAAACCGATGAATCGCAACCAGAACAACGGCTTTCTCGGCTCATATATAAAGCGGTAGATATGAGACATTGTGTAGAAGAAACCCGAGTACGGCTTGTAGTTCACCTCAATGTCCCGAAATCCGGCGTCTTCGAGGATCTGGCGCAGTCCGTGGTGGGAATAGCGGAAGTAGTCCGAGGGATAGGCGTGGACATTGAAAACGAACGGGACGTGAAACCAGATGGGAGCGCCGGGCTTGAGGACTCGGTGGATTTCCTTGACCGCAAGATATGGCCGTTGGACGTGCTCCAATACATCCACGCAGATGCCTGCTTCCACGGAATCGTCCTTGATTGGAAGCCCCTCCAGGTCGCCCGCGATTCGCGGTTTCTGGTCGAGATCGAAGTTGATGGTGCAGTATCGCTCGAACAGGTCCTCGAAGGTATAGACCCCGCCGCCGAAGTCGAGCGTCCATAGGCCGTTGCAGTATTTCTCGACGAATTGCTTCAGCTCGTGGCGGAGAGTGGTTCTTAACGGCGATTCCATATAGAGCTGGTAGATCGATGGCAATCTGACCTCCTGAGGCATTGGATTCCGAATCAGCCGCTGTCTTCCAGACTCTGTCGCGCCCCGATATGGACCTAATTCCAGGGAACAGCGGCCTCACTGTAAAGATGTCCGGCGTCAATTCTACGATAATGAACCATTCAAGTCGAGTCCGCGGGAAAGCCCCGTTTCAGAGCCTTGATCGTGGAGCGGGAACGTCCTCGACTACCCCTCTTCTTTGCTCCGAAATCGGGTGCCGGTGCCGGGAGAGAGGTAAGCTATATTACAGAATGATATAATGAGTGGCGGTTCGTTCATTAACTTTTCTCTTGACAATTCGGGGGTTTTGTGGCAGATTTTCATCCTCTTGACCTCAATGTGTTTGCGCCGAATGGCCCAAAGTTCGGGAAGGGGGCTCGTTTCACACGAGGTCATTCGAGCGAATAAGAGTTGCTTCATTGGGGAAGGGGGTGTACAATTCACTAGATTAGGTAGTTTTTTTGCCTCGGACGTTTACGTTCAGTCCAGTGTTCTATTAAACGGGGAGGAAAAATCACATGGGAAAAAGTAGCAGTATTCGCCATTATCACAAAGCGAAGGGCTTCACGCTGATCGAATTGCTGGTCGTGATCGCCATTATTGGGATTCTGGCGGCAATTCTTCTGCCGGCCCTTTCGCGGGCGAGAGAGGCCGCGCGAAGGTCCTCTTGCTCCAGCAATCTGAAGCAGTTGGGCATATCTTTTAAGATGTATGCAAATGAAAACAAGGGGTATTTCCCGCCCAGCGATCCAGGCCCTATCTTGTCCAATTTCTGGTTCGATGGAAAATCCATGTTCCCGAACTATATCAGTGACGTGGGTGTTTTCATTTGTCCGTCCGACGCGGGATCGGGGGAGAATACGTTCAAGATCACCCAGGCGGTCAACTTGCTGCCGGGCCAGTTCATCGGCGATGTGGATACGGATTGCTTCATCACGGAGAGCTACGTGTATCTGGCATGGATCGTTTCGAATCTGATTGAAGCAAATCGAGCCATGAACTCTTATCAGAGCAATACCAACAGCAACCTGGCCGATATTGTGGCGGGTAACTGGGATTGGGATTTTAACGTGGGCGGCGCTCAGAGGCTCCAGGAGGGAATGGAGAGATTCGAGACGACGGACATCAACAACCCAGCAGGTTCTAGCCTGGGCCAATCCCAGATCATCGTCGTTTTCGACCAGATGTCGGAAAATATCGGCGAATTCAACCACGTTCCCGGTGGCGCGAATATCCTCTACATGGATGGCCACGTGACATTCAAGACCTACCCCGGAACATGGCCGATGGAGGACAGATTTCCGCCGACAGCCGAGGCCGCCTTCGGGGTCTATGTTCCTCCTTGTGTGGTCCTACCCTGCACCCTCGCCGGGATAATTGGTTTGACAGACCCGATCGATCCCACCGGCTTTATTCTAGGCCCGGACGGTCGTTGCGGAACGACCTTACCTAACTAAGATTGTCTCCTCTGAACAGTAAGGCCGGCCCATTCTGGGCCGGCCTTTTTCTTTTCCGCAATCCTCCCATCGCAGCGCCCAAGGAGAGGCTCCACACGGACACAGGCAACTCCTTGGGCCGACGGGGCCGGCCTCCACTGGACCCTCGCGTGGGCTACGAGGCCCGGAACACCCAGGGCTGATTCCCGGACCGCCTGAATCTCTGCCCGCTCCCCCCTCAAATGGCGGCTGCTGGCTCACGTATGGGCCAAAGAGTCCCAGATAACCGCTTAATCTGACTCCGACAAGAACTTAGAGCTATTCGGTTCCAATTGGGGAAGTGGGAGGAAATTGGCGGAAGTGGGGAGAGGCAGGAGGCCCGATGGGGGGCCGTTTCCTGATAATTATGTGAATTTTGGGTCACTCAAGAGCAAGGCACTATTTGTCTTGACTTTCGGTGGGGAGGTCATCTATAATTGTGGGGCACAATGGTGGTGAATGGGGAGAACCCTCCAAACCCTTAACGGTTTAGTTCTTCGAACCAGATTCTGATTGCCGGATTATCTCTCATTTCGGAGCCACCACCAAGGTCGCAGGACTTAACGGGACACTGGGAGTCAGCACCACTTCCTCGGCTTATGCGGTCAGTTAAATGTTCTACGGCGAATATCAACATTCCCTTGATGAGAAATTCCGCCTCACGATCCCCTCGCGCATTCGCGATGTGCTCTCGGGCACCGGCGAGGATCGCTTCATTGTAACCCGGGGTCTGGAGAAATGTCTTTTTCTCTATACGCACAAAGCTTGGAAGGAACTGGAGGAGAAGTTGTCCGAGTTGCCGGTCACGAGAGCCAAGGCCCGGCAATTCACGCGGTTTCTCTTTTCGGGAGCGCTGCTCTGCTCCCCGGACAAACAAGGCCGAATCCCTGTCCCGCCGAACCTGAGGGAATACGCCGGGATCGAGAGGGAAGTGATGGTGATCGGCGGGGGCAGTCGCCTGGAGATCTGGAATTTATCGAAGTGGGAAGAGTATCGCGATCAATCGTCAGAGGTGTTCGAGGAGATAGCCGAAGACCTGTTTTAAGGGGAGATAGATTCTACCCGCCCCGTATTGGGAGGGCGGCGGTCACTTTGTGACGGTTTACCATCCATCCGCGCTGGTCCGGGAAGTGCTGGACTTGCTCCGCATCACGCCCGGGGGGACTTATTTGGACTTGACCTTGGGGGACGGAGGACATAGCGAAGCGATACTGAATCGACTAGAAGAAACGGGAGAGGTGGTTGGGGTTGAGCGGGATCCGTGCAGCCTTGAGCGCGCCAAAGAGCGTCTGGGCCGCAGAAAGAATATGGCATTCATTCACGAGAATTTCGCCGAACTGGAAAGGATTTTGGAGAAGGCCAAGGTGAAAGGAACCGACGGCATTCTGCTGGACCTCGGGTTGAGCCTCTCTCAGATGCGGGGAGAGGGACGCGGGTTCAGTTTCAACGAGGAGTCTCCTCTCGACATGAGAATGGACCCAAGAACCGAGCTCACGGCGGACCAAATCGTCAACGAGTGGCCCGAGGAAGAGCTTGTCCGGATATTTCGCGAATACGGCGAAGAGCCCCAAGCGCGCCGCGTTGCTTCCCACATCGCCCGGAGTCGGCAAACAAAGCGAATTGAAACGGCGCGAGGGCTCGGACAGATCATCTCGAAGGCCAAGAGAGGCCGGAGGGGGCGAATTCACCCAGGGACGCGCTGTTTCCAGGCGTTGAGGATTGCCGTCAACGACGAGCTGGACAATCTGCGAAACGTTTTGAGGAAGGGAACTGAGATCCTGAATCCGGGGGGAAGGATTTGTGTGATTTCCTTTCACAGCCTGGAGGACCGGATCGTCAAGAACCACTTCCGGGCCGAGGACAAGGGCTGCCGATGCTCAGCGGATTCCGACGTGTGTTCCTGCGGCAAGGAAGCGAGACTGAAAGTGCTGACGAAAAAGCCGGTGCGGCCTTCCCAAGAAGAGATTAAACAGAATCCGCGGTGCCGAAGCGCCAAGCTTCGCGCTGCGAAACGATTTGGAGAGTCCGAGGATTCTGGTCGGACAATTAGAGAAGGCTATCGTATGGGTCGTAAAGCGCAAAGCGCATAGGAGGTGATAGAAGCGATAGGATTCCAAAGTTGCTCGGAGGTTTGGAAAAAAACGCGCGACCTCCTCGGACTCTCCAAACTTTGAATCGAAATGCTTCAACCTTACGGATTGTCGCCATTTTCAACTACGAAAACCCGGCAAGGGTTGTCGTTCCGGCGTTTGGCCGCGACCAGCGCGGCCATTGCCGTGTTCATCCTGATCGGCGTAGGGCTCGTTTGGCAACAGGTTCGGCTGGTCGGCTTGAGATACGAAATGCGGAGCAAGCAAGCAATCATTCGCAATGATCAACCGAAGATCGAGAGACTCCGCGCCAAGGTCGCGGGACTGCAATCTCCGGCTCGACTGAGAGGATTGGCAACACAACTGGGGCTCGATGTCCCTGAATCGAAGCAGATCGTTTATGTAAAAGGCGGATCGGAAACCTGAGAACTGATTTTCTGCCCCCAAAAGGTTGGCTCGGACCTTTCCCCTGTCCTGACCTGTCGGTCTTTCCAAAAAGAGGTCCGAGCCAACCGCCTCCCACTTGAGTCGCTACGAAGTGACCAGCCCCGCACGGATTCCGATACCGCCGCGGGGTTTTTCTAGTGGGATGAAAGGCTTCGGCCCGAACCGCCGGTCCGGGCGCAACTGAGATCGGAATCAAAACGGCGACCCAGAAGAACCCTCTACAGAACGATGTTTGCGAAGCTGTTTTCCCAAAAAATGAGATCTCCTTCCCAGGTAGAGCCCCCTAACCAACCCAGAAAGCCGATGGAGATTTACGAATTCCAGCGCCGTCGGATGCTGGCGATCTTCGCCGTCGTCGGATTGGTCCTGGCCATCATCGCCGGCCGGCTGTTCCAGCTCCACTATGCGAAGCGCGAGGAGTTCATGCAGAAAGTCGAGAACCAGCGGTCGCGGGAAGTCACCCTTTTCGCCCGGAGAGGTCGCATTCTTGACCGCAAGGGCCGGATCCTGGCGGTTAGCCTCCCGACCCAGTCCCTGGGAGCCGACTGCACTCTAATCTCTGATCCAGACCCTGTGGCTCGCGAACTGGCATCAATTCTTGACATGAACGAAGCGACACTGCGGAGGAAGCTGGGTTCCGAAAGGGCGTTTGTTTGGATAAAGCGCCAATTGACCCTCGAAGAAGAAGAGAAGTGCCGTGCGATGAAGGAGCGGGCCCTGATTTTCAAGGAAGATTTCCGGCGAGTGTATCCGCAGGGGGATATTGCCGCCCAGGTCATCGGGTGGGCCGGGGTAGATAACCAGGGGCTCGAAGGGATTGAGTACCATTTCGACGATGTTCTGGCGGGCAAGGACGGCAAAGTGGTCGGTGTGCTGGATGGAAAGAAGATTAATCGAACATTGTTAAGTTCTCTGGCGGGAGATTCCCGGCCGGCGCAAGATGGGGCCGATGTTATCCTGACGATCGACTCGGTTATCCAGGAGATACTGCAAAAGGAACTTGAGGAGGTCTACGACAAGAAACGCCCTCTCCAGGCAATGGGTATTGTTACGGAGCCGATATCAGGGCATATTCTTGCTGTCGCTTCTTACCCCGGGGTCGACCTGAACCACTTCGAAGATTCTGCCAAGGAAAACCGGAAGCTGAAGCCGATCACGGACTATTTTGAACCGGGATCGGCGTTCAAGATTGTCACTGCAGCGGCGGCTCTCGAAACCGGGATTCCCTCCTATGAAATGATCGACTGCGAGAATGGATATTACCGATATCGAGGTGTCCACACATTTCACGATACCAAACGGATGGGCGAGATCCCATTTCAGGAGGTTATCGTCTTTTCGAGCAACATCGGGACCGTCAAACTGGCGGAAATGATGGGAGAGGAATCTCTGCTTTACTATGCGAAGGCCTTCGGCTTCGGTCAACCGACGGGGGTCGAGTTTCCGCTGGAATCCCGTGGAGTACTTCGAGAGCCCGGAAATCCCAGATGGTCCAAGCTTTCACTCGGATCATTGGCTATTGGCCAGGAAGTGGGTGTTTCGGCCGCTCAACTCAACACGGCTGTCTCAACGGTGGCCAATCGGGGGATTTATGTCCCGCCGAGATTGGTACTTTGGATCCTCCCATCGGAAGAAGGAAATGAACCCTTTCCCCCTATCCCGGATCTAACCGAGTTGCAGCCGGAATCGTGGCCTGAGAGAATCTATTGGGCTTGCTTTGGTCTTATTGGAAACCTGACGGCCTTCGAAGAACCCTGGATTGATTCCGGCCTGACCGCATCGGGCAAGGATGAGATGATAGAGCGAATCGGGAGATGGCAGGAGCAGCTTCTCTCAAAACCGGAGCAGCGGCGGGTGTTTTCAAGCCGGAACGCATTGATTCTGGCCGAGATGCTGCGGGAAACAGTCGAAAGGGGTACGGGCACCTGGGCCCAGCTTCCACACCACTTCTCGGCGGGCAAGACGGGAACGGCGCAGAAGTACGATCAAGATACGAAGTCGTACTCAAAGAATATAGCGGTGTTTACTGGATTTGCCCCGGTCGACGAATCGAGGATAGCGATAACGATCGTGGTGGATGAACCGACCGTGGGGGACGCGTGGGGAGGAATCGTGGCAGCGCCGGTGTTCCGCCGGGTGGCGGAGCAGGTCCTCAACTATCTTTCTGTACCGCCGGACTTTGAAACGGGTATTGAGACTGAATCTCAGTCGGGGCAGGTCTTATGAGGAGGAACACTGCGGAGTCGAAGTGTTCATCCGAATTCCCTGATTGGTTTCCAGCCGCTCTCGAGCCCAAAGTCGATGGAATCACGAACAACTCATCGGAGGTCCGCCCGGGTTACCTGTTCGTCGCTGTCAGGGGTTTGGGGGCGGACGGGCACGATTTTATTTCCGAAGCGGTCAACAACGGCGCGGTCGCCGTGATTGGCGAGCGGAAGGGAATTGCGCCAGGCGGATCTGTTCCTTATGTGCAGGTGGAGAGCTCCAGGAAGGCGCTGGCCGAACTGGCTGAAGCCTTCCACGGGTTCCCTTCGAAGCGTCTGAAGCTGGTGGGAATAACGGGAACCAATGGGAAGACTTCGACTGCGCATCTCCTCCGATCCGTCTTTCGGGCGGCGCGGAAGCGGGCCTGCCTGTTCGGTACCCTGGCGTACGAGATCGATGACAAGGAATGGCCCGCGCGCGAAACGACTCCCGGAGCGCTGGACTTATCGGAGATGATTGGCCGTGCTGTCGAAGCGGAATGTGAATACGGGGTTATTGAAGTTTCCTCCCACGCGCTGGATCAGGATCGTGCATGGGCAATTACGCTCGAAGGAGCGGTTTTCACCAACATCACCCAGGATCATCTTGACTACCATGCGACATTTGAAGAGTACCGGGACGCGAAACTTCGGCTGTTCTCCGGCAGGAAACACGGGACAGGACCTCGGTTCGCGGTCCTGAATGCCGACGATCCGCATGTTGCGCTGTTTGCGGAGAAGACATCGGCTGAAGTCATCACGTATGGCATGGAGCAGCCGGCGGACATCCACGCGACGGATATGAGTTCGAGCCAGGAGGGGAGCCGCGTTTCGATCGAGGGCCAATTCGGCAGGGCGGAGCTCTTTACGTCACTCGTCGGCAGGCACAACATTTATAATGTCCTTGCTGCAGCGGGCTCGGCTTTGCTCCTGGATTTCGATATGGATGCCATCAGCCAGGGAATTGCGGAGCCGCAGGTCGTTCCCGGGCGATTTGAATGGATCAATGAGGGGCAGGAATTTGGCGTGGTCGTGGACTATGCCCACACAGATGACGGCCTCCGGAACCTGCTCCTGGCCGCACGGCCGCTATGCGCGAACCGGCTCATGGTCGTGTTCGGTTGCGGCGGCGACCGGGACCGGGGGAAACGCCCGAAAATGGGGTCGGTGGCCGCCGAATTGGCGGATGTCACTTTCCTGACATCAGACAATCCACGGTCGGAGGACCCGCTTGCTATTATTATTGAAGCAGAGTCGGGAATTCTCAGAAAAGGAAAGAAGAAGGGGTTGGAATACTTCGTCGAACCCGACCGTGAAGGGGCGATTCACGCCGCGTTGGAGATGGCGAGAATAGGGGACCTGGTTCTGATTGCCGGAAAAGGGCACGAGACTTATCAGATCATCGGCGACCGACGGTTGGACTTCGATGATCGGGCAGTTGCCCGCGCGATCTTGAGGGAACTTTGAACAGCACTCTAGGGGAATTGGCGGATGCAGTGGAGGGAATCCTGCCAGGTAACCGCCGGGAGGAAATGTTCACTCGGATCTCGACCGACACACGGACGCTTCGCCCGGGAGAAGTCTTCTTCGCGTTGCAGGGGGAGCGGTTCGATGCCCACAAGTTCTTGGCCGACGCACTCGAAAAGGGGGCAGCGGCGCTGGTCTCCGCCTCTGAGAGCGAGAATCCGTCGATTCGAGAGCGGCAGGTCGTGGTCCGCGATACTCTGGAAGCCCTCGGAGATTGGGCGGGTCACTACCGTCGGAGATTCGACATCCCGATCGTGGCAATCACTGGAAGCTCGGGGAAGACAATGACGAAGGACATGGCAGCGAGCGTGCTCAGCGCCCGGATGCGAGTGGCGGCGACAGAGCAGAACCAGAACAACCTCATCGGAGTTCCTCTTTCCCTGTGCGGGATGGATCGGGAGCATACTATCGGCGTTTTCGAGCTGGGCATTAATCAACCTCATGAAATGAGCCGGTTGGCGGAAATGACATCTCCCACGATCGCCGTGATCACCAACATCGGACCTGTCCATCTCGAAGGACTGGGTGATCTTTCCTCTGTGGCTGCCCGGAAAAGGGAATTGCTGGAAGAAATGAGCGGGGGGCTGGCCGTTTTGAATGCGGACGATTCCCATACTCCCTTCCTCCGAGAGGGATTTTCAGGAAAGGTGTTGACCTTCGGCCAATCGGAAAACGCGTGTTACCGCATAACCGAGGTTCACATCGATTTCGATTCCGACCCTCCGGCGACCGAATTCACCATAGAGAATGAGGGGACCTTTCGCCTTAAAGCGACAGGCGAGCACTGTGCATTGAATGCCGCGCCGACGATTGCGATTGCCAAGAGCCTCGGTTTTTCACGGGAGGATATCCAGAGAGGACTGGATGCGTACCGGGGAGCTCCCATGCGAATGGAGTGGACAGGGGTCGGGGGACTGAAGATACTGAACGACAGCTACAATGCGAACCCGGATTCGATGCGACAGGCGCTTCGAGTCCTTTCGCAGGTACCGACAGGGAAGAAAGCCGCTGCGTTTGGAGACATGCTCGAGCTTGGAAAAGACGCCGGCTCGTACCACAGGCAGGTCGGGCAGGAAGCCGCCCGGTCCGGCCTGGACTACCTATTCCTAATAGGAGAATTTGCGGGAGACTATGCGGCGGGTGCGCAGGAGGGCGGGATGCCCGTGGAACGCATAATCACCACAAGCTCCCTGGAAAAGATGGCAACGGATCTGAAATCGGTTCTTGATGAGGGAGATGCCCTGTTGATAAAAGGTTCCCGAAAAGCCGCAATGGAGCAATTGCTGGAATTCCTGGGAGAAACATGAGAGTCAGGGCCGGCAGTTTGGCGGGTAACACGGACAGACGATCATAAATGCTTTTTCACCTCCTTGAATACCTGGAGCAATTCGTTTCCGGGTTCAATGTATTCGGATACATCACATTCCGGGCGGCGCTCGCCGCCATGAGCGCGTTCCTGGCCTGCCTCTGCCTGGGCGCACCGGTAATCCGCAAGCTGAAAGCGTTGAATGTAGGCCAGGTGATTCGAAAAGAGGATGTCCCCGACCTTCACCGACTGCACAACAACAAAGAGGGAACGCCCACGATGGGCGGGCTGCTGATCATCTCGGCGGTGGTTATATCCACACTGCTGTGGTGCGACTTGACGAATATTCAGGTGTGGATTTGTCTCGTCGGGACGGTCATCCTTTGCGCTATCGGATGCATCGATGACTATCTGAAACTGATGCGGAAACATTCCGGCGGATTGGGCGGCCGGTACAAACTCGTTGGGCAGTTTCTCGTCGGATTCGTGATTGCGTGTGTTCTTTTTTTCGGCGAAGGTACTCTTCAAGCTTACAACGGGGCAACGGGGGTCCCGTTCCTCAAGGATTTCGTGATTCCCTTCGGTATCCTGTATCTGGTATTCGTTCCGCTGGTGATTATGGGAACCTCCAACGCGGTGAACTTGACGGACGGGCTGGACGGCCTGGCGGCTGGAAGCATCGTCATGGCGGGGCTGGGTTATTCGGTCATGGCCTATATTGTGGGGAACGCCAATATGTCCGCCTACCTGCTTGTGGAATTCATCCCGGGGACACACGAGGTGGCCATTTTCGCCGCGGGTCTCGTGGGGGCAACGATGGGATTTCTCTGGTGGAATGCCCATCCGGCCCAGGTCATGATGGGAGACACCGGCTCGCTCCCGTTGGGGGGCGCCCTGGCAATCATTGCGGTTCTCACGAAACAGGAACTGCTGCTGATCATCGTGGGCGGACTTTTCGTTCTGGAGGCCTTGTCGGTAATCCTCCAAGTCGCGTCGTTCAAATTGAGGGGCAAGCGGATCTTCAAAATGGCGCCCCTCCACCACCACTTTGAAATATTGGGATGGTCGGAAACGCAAGTGACCGTCCGCTTCTGGATTCTGGCGGCGCTGTTTGCCCTGTTGGGACTGGCCACCCTCAAGGTCCGTTGATTCGGGCAGGGGGTTTAGAAAGTCAGACTTGCTTCAGTGTCACGACTGTGATAATGTCTGGCCTTTCGTATCCGAATATGTCAATTGAAGATTTCCCGCTAAAGTGAATCTCACCCCTCCGACATTACGAACCCGCGTTCTGTCTTTCGTTGAACAGCACTCAACCGCGAGTGTTCTCCTTCTTCTGCTCCTGGGATTGAGTCTCCGGCTGAATTACCTCACCGTCGCTGCACTCAATCCCGACGAGGGAATCAACTACATTACGGCGGGCTATAGCTCCCTTTACAAAGTCTGGCATGCCAACCTCCCGAACCGAAACCCTTTCCCTCCCTATTTTCTCCTTCACTTCATGCTCAAAGTCGGAGATAGCGAATGGTGGCTGAGAAGTCTGAGCATGGTCGGCGGCCTTGCAGCGATATACGGAGGATACCTCGCAGGTCGGGAGGCTGGAGGGAAGCCGGCAGGTCTGGTGATGGCGTTTCTGCTGACCGTCTCCCCCATGCATATCCGGCTTTCCCAGGTATTGCGTTATTACTCCCCCATGATTGCCTGCCTGGTCTTGGGGCTTTTTTTCTTTCTCCGGTGGCATAAAAAGGAAAAACTTCTGGATGCAATGCTGTTTGGTATCTCTATGATCTTGGCTGTAACGTTTCACTATGTATCGGTCGTATTCATCTTCGTGGCAGGACTCTATTCAGCAAACTGGACAGTAAGGCGAGGATTGAAGAGGAATGTTCTGGTGCAGCTAGGCTTCGCCTACTTACCGATTGCCTTGGTGCTGGGATTCTATTTTTTCACGCACATCGTTCTTTTGCAGCGTACCGTGATGAAAGTTGGAGCCGTCAGCCCGTGGCTGGCACCCCTTTACACCGAGAGTCTTTCTCAAGCTTGGACAAACACCTGTGGTGCGTTCGGAATACTTTTCGGGGAATATTTGGTGGCGGAGAATCCGAGTTCGGCATTCAAGTCGGGGCTTATCTATTTACCTTTCTTCGTCGCCGGCTGCATACTCCTAAAAATGCGACGTCAGGGAGACGTGGCCATCCTCTGCCTCATCCCTTTGCCAATCGCCCTGGTACTTTCGAATCTCCACATGTTCCCATTCGGGAATTCGCGACATATCATGTACTTGACCCCCCTGGTGTTCCTGCCCGTCTCGGTAGCGATACAGGAAATGGTGTGGGCCAGGCGGCACTGGGTCTCGCTGATTGGGCTTGCGGCTCTCCTTTCCTACGGCACTATTCATACGATGAGGAACGACAAGTACCTGGAGTTTCCGACCGTCGCAGGAATAGAAGAGACTAGACGCTGTGCCCAGGATTTCCTGGCAAAAACTGAGCCGGGAGATGTCATCCTTATGGACCTCCAGACACTTTGTACGATCTCTTATTATCTTGATCTCCATTACGAGAGACATAAAAAACTTGATTTTGAAGTTGAACGTTGCAGGACGCCTTTCCAAGTCGATGAGAGAACTTTTATCCGGCGCCGGTCCTGGAATCTCATGGCGGAGGACTTTTTGCCTTTTGTCACGGATGTGGCGGGAACGCCGGAACTTCAAGGACTGGAGGAGGTTTGGATTTTTGATGCGGGATGGGATTTCAATCTGCAGAAGGATTTCGAGGAAAACTTTCCGGACCTCGAGCTGCTCGAACTCACCTCCTACGGGGACCAGCTTTCCCTGATGCGCATTCGTTTGCCTGAACCTGATCCCGACCAACAGTTGAAGACAGCTGTCCCAGGATAATGCTTCCACTTTGCGCTTGAACAAAGAGTGAGGTGCGAGGGCTAGTCAGTCCCAGAGAGATTGAAGCTGAATGGTCTGCGAGCGGTCCTGGCCGACAGAGACTATGGCAATGGGGCAGCCGGTCAGTTCGCTGATCCGGCCGAGGTAGTCCCTGGCTTGTGAAGGAAGGTCTTCCATCCGGCGAGCGTCCGTGATGGGCTGGTCCCAACCGGGATGGGACTCGTACACGGGTTTGCATTTGGACAGGTCGGTCAGATTGTTGGGAAACTCATTGACGCGATCCCCATCGAGATCGTAAACGGTACATATCCGGACCGGATCAAAACCAGTCAGCACATCCAGGTTGGTGATCATGAGGCCTGAGATACCATTCAACCGCACAGATCTCCGGAGGGCAACGGCGTCCAGCCATCCGCACCGCCTCGGCCTGCCGGTAGTTCGCCCGTATTCGTCTCCTTGTTCGCGCAGGCGATCCCCGAGGTCTCCCGTCTCCTCCGTGGGAAACGGTCCACCTCCGACACGCGTGGCATAAGCCTTCACGACACCATAGACCTGGTCAATGCGCTTCGGCCCAACCCCGAGGCCGACACAGGCGTTGCCCGAAATCGTATTGGAGGAAGTGACAAACGGGTAGGTTCCATAGTCCAGGTCCAACAGCGTTCCCTGGGCCCCCTCCATCAGCACCTTCTGGCCGTGGTCCAGGGCCTCGTTGACAAACAGGGAAGTATCGATAATATTGGGGCGCAATTTTTCCCCACACTTCAAGTATTCGTCCAGGATCTGGTCGATGTCGACCGGTTTATCCTTCAGAAGGTTCACCAGCAGGAAGTTTTTCATCTTGAGGGCCGCCTGCAGTTTCTCTTCGAGACTCTGCCGGCACAACAGGTCGCCCATCCGGATCCCCGATCGATCCACCTTGTCCACATAAGTGGGGCCGATGCCGCGACCGGTCACCCCCAAATTCCCCAAAGCGGTGTCCGCTCGCAATTCTTCCAGCTTGAGATCGAGGGTAATGTGGTAGGGCATGACCACGTGAGCGCCTTCGCTGATTTTGACCCGGGCAGAGGCATCGAAGCCTTTTTCCTCGAGCGCTTCAATTTCCCCGATCAAGGTTCGGGGATCCACGACCACGCCATTGCCGATGAGGCAGATCTTTCCCTCGCACATCACGCCGCTGGGAACGAGGTGGAAGGTGAACAATTTCCCCTCGACCATGACTTCGTGGCCGGCATTGCTACCGCCTTGGAAGCGGGCGATGATATCGGCGTCCCCGGCAAGGAAATCCACCATCTTTCCCTTGCCTTCGTCACCCCACAATGTTCCGACGATGATACAGGCAGGCATTTCAGATTCAACCTCTTAGACGTTCAACTCGTGGGAGCCGCCCCTGCAGCGAGACGGACCGGGCCGAGAGACACCCCTATCCATCTTTTTCGGGAGCCGGGGCAGTTCCTCCCGGCGAAGTCTTGGCGACGAATTTCATCCGGAGAGTGTATAGCATCTCCTTGAGCATCCGGCTCTCTTCCTGGGAGAGATTTCCGCGGGTTTTCTCCTCTATGGCGCCGATGGTGTCGATCAGGTACTTGGCATTGTCCAAATTCTCTTCGACTGCCCCCGTCATGGGATTCGGCATTTCGCCGAGGGCCGAGACGGCCTGGGCCGCAAGGCTGGAAAGAAAACGGAGAAACAGTTCCGAAGTCACCGGCTCGGGCCGGGATTCCTCCGCCTGTTGCCGGGGCTGCGCCTCGTCTTTGGCGCCAGCAGCCGCCTTCTCCTGTGCGATCTGCTGCTTCCAGTCTTCGTCGACCCGTTTGATGGAATTGTCTCGGTCGTTGGATTTCGTCATGGCTCAGGGAATTACCTTATTCAATGTGTATTCAATGATTCCTGTCGCCCCGGCTTCTTTCAACCGGGGAATCAGCTCCCGAACGGTCGCCTCCGGCACTACGACCTCGAGAGCCGCCCAATCCTCTTCATACAGACTGGATATTGTAGGACGTTCCATGGCAGGAAGGAGGGAAATCACTTTCTTGAGAATGCTGTTGGGAACGTTCATCTTCAATCCGACCATTCCTTCTGCATCCAACGCCCCGCGAAGGAGCATAACCATGTTCTCTATCTTCATCCGCTTCCACGAATCCTTCCACGCTTCCTTATTGGCGATGAAGCGGGGAAACGATTCCAGAATGGTATCGACGATGCGCAGCTGGTTTTCGCGCAGGGAACTACCCGTTTCCGTAAATTCCACAATCGCGTCGGCAAGGTCCGGCGCCTTCACTTCGGTCGCCCCCCAGGAGAACTCCACAGACGCCTGAACACCGTGCTTTTTCAGGTAACGCTTCGTCACCTTCACCAACTCAGTCGCGATGTTCTTCCCTTTCAGGTCCTTGACCGACCGGATGCGAGAGTCCATCGGGACGGCCAAAACCCATCGGCCGATTCGGCGCGACGATCGGTTGTAGTCCAGTTCGGCCACGATCTCCACCTTCGAGCCGTTTTCCAGGATCCAGTCCAGACCCGTGATCCCCGCGTCCAGGTGGCCGTTCTCGACATATCGGCTCATCTCCTGTGCCCGGATCAACTTGGCCTCCACCTCGGGATCGTCCACAACCGGAAAATAGGACCGGGAGGATCCGGAGACAGAGTACCCCGCTCGGCTGAGAAGGCGATAAGTCGCCTTCTGAAGGCTCCCTTTCGGAATGCCGAGGCGAAGTGTCTGGTTTTTTTTCTTACCCTTTGCCATTAGGAGTACCGATCAGAATTTTCGGCGGTGTCAAACCCGCAGCAATGTGATTATCTCAGTTTCTTCTTGTGGCGATTCGACCGCATCCGCTTTTTTCTTTTGTGCTTGTTGATCTTGGCTCGACGGCTTTTCTTCCCTGATGCCATGAATTCACTCCTTTCTTGTTGGATTCTCGCCCACAATGGGACAGTGAGGCGGATTATTCGGTCTTGGGATCGAATATGAGCTCTTCGCCGGGGAGCTCGACGGAACCAATCTCGTCCGGGGAGAAGAAGATGCTGATTTCCCGTTCCGCCGATTCGGCGGAATCCGATCCGTGAATCAGGTTAAAGGTCTTGGCGATACTGAAATCTCCCCGAAGGGTCCCAGGTTCCGCGTTCATCCCAAACGTGGCCCCCATCATCTTCCGGGTCACCTCGATCGCTCGGGGGGCTTCGACGACCATCAGGACGACGGGTCCTGAAGTCATGAATTTAAGTAAGCCATCATAAAAGGGCCTTCCCTGGTGGACGGCATAGTTCCGCTCTGCCATCTCCAGAGGAATCTGCATCAGCTTCATGGCCGCGATGCGGAATCCCTTTTCCTCGAATCGGGAAATTATGCGCCCGATGAGCCGGCGTCTGACGGCATCGGGCTTGAGAATCACCAAGCTCCGTTCCAAGGCACTACCCTCTTGTTCAATTCGTTTCCCTTATCCTGGAGGGGATAAATTATAAGCGGTCAGGAGAACCTACCCAAACGCGGTATGTTAGCACCGTTTTTTGTGGTTGTCCAATCCTCGCGGGGCAAATCGAGAAGAGGGCCTCAAAATAGAGAATTGTTGCCCAGAAAATCCCTTCCTCTGCCTGCCGGCGCGGGGCCCTGCGCATATTCAGGTTCAGCTCTTGAATGAGTGTCGGTTTGATAAAATCGCAATTTCCGTGTAGCATTATGCAACTCTTATGCTCAGTTGTAGAACCGTGCCGCATCGGGGGGAAGTCGTCGTCAAGCGAACTAGCTTACGGGGGGTAAATTGCCATGTTGAAATCAGGTCGACTGCTGGTAATCGGTGTTCTTCTCGGAGCCACTCTGATAATTGTGGGATGCAATGTCCCTTTCCCTATTTCATTCTTTTTCGACATCCCGGAGATCCTTCTTCAGGAAGCCCTTTTCTCAGGAGGAGAGACGGAAACGGTTTTCACGGATCCAGAACCGGTGCCCATCCCCTCAGAGTCGGAGTTGCTGGGGGAGGCAGCGGCGAAAGCCGCGGGCGTCGTCAGGTTTGACGGAGTTCGCGTCGGGGAGGTCAACCTCACTATCACTGCGGCCAATCAGGGGAGCCTGGATCTCGGCTTCATTGAGGCCCTGGAAGTCCTCTTTCTAGCGGCAGGTGAGAGCGATCCTCAGAACGGCACCCTGGTTGCCACGGGTGTGGTTGAGGGCGGCGAAATCAAAATGACCCCGGATCCCTCATTCGAAATCCTCCAGTTCATCCGGGAGAATGACGCCGGTACCGGCGAGCCGACCGCCGTGATAGCCGTTACGGGCACGCAGCCCACGACAGATGTCAATTTTGGCGGGACGATCGAGCTGGTTCTGGAGTTGACACTGAATCCTTTCCCCTGATCGCAGACTTTGCCTGAACAGAGGTGAAACGAAAGCAATCGCCCCGAGGGAGCCAATCCAGATCCCTCGGGGCGTTTCATTCCCGGAATGCCCGCTCCCGGCGCTAACGCTGTGCTTCCTCCCTCAAATCCATGAGCAATCGGGCCAGGCGCGCACGCCGGATTGAGCCGTAGGTGCCGAATACTCCCCCGAGGATACCCAGCAGGGAACCGCCCCCGGCGCCTATCCAGATGGCAATCATCTCGTACTGCGGGCCCAGGGCCAGCAGAAGGGAAACACTAAGGAAAAGGAGCATTGCCGCGCAGCTAAGGCCGTACACCATCCACGCTTTAAATCGGCGGAACTCCTCGTAGGCGTCGGCCAACTCCTGGGATGCACCGGGGTCTATCGGCTCCGCCTCGACCAGGAACATCCGGACTCCAAGATACCCGCCGGCCAGCCAGAAAGGCCCGCCGAAAAACGCGAAGAAGCCGACCCACCAACCCTGACCCTGGGCAGATTGCCTCGCCAGGAGCCACACGAGAATGGCTATCCCCACCAACCATACCGCCAAGGCCAGGCCCCAGGTCCATCCGGGAACGGGACTGACGCGGTCGCGGGGCGCAAGACTCGCGGACCGGGTTCCTTCTGGAACATGAATGGGCCCCCAGCCTCGATCCTTGGCCTGAAGGAGGGGCATCACGCAAACAAACCAGAGAGGGAAGAAGAGAACCCACATCTGTCGTGTGAGTTCCCTGGGCAGCCAGAGATAGCAGGCCGCAAAGACAATGACCGCTATGGTCGTCCAGAACCAAAGTCGTGTTCTCAGCCGATCGATCTTGCTCTCCTGAGCTCCCTTATCGGCATCGTTCGCGGGCACCTTCTTGATGAAGAGGGAGAAAACCGCAGGGGAGAGAATCATAAAGAGCGGGAAACAGAGGTTGAACCAGTCCATTGTCTCATTCCTCCTGCCAGAAGGCGGCCATTTCCGCCTTGAATAGAGCCTGCATTTCTTGTCGGCCCAGACCGGCGAGGCGAGCGTCGGCCAGCACCTTGCTGACGGCAGCGGCAATCCGCCCTCGTAGCTCCTCTCTGGGCAGCCTGGGGGCCTCGCTGCTGTTCCTCACGACGGTTCCCCGACCCCGGACAGTCGAGACCAGGCCCCGGGCCTCCAGGGCGCGATAGGCGCGGGCGACGGTGTTGAGATTGACGCCGAGGTCCGCGGCGAGCTGCCGGACTCTGGGCAGGGGATCGCCCGGCTTGACCGCCCGCGAGGCGATGGCGTGGCGGATCCCCTCTTCGATTTGTTCCGCGAGGGGGACATTGGAATCGAGTTGAATCGAGATCACGGTCTTATTGTATCATACAATCATACAATTGCCAATCTGAAATGCCTTTCAGTTCGCTGCGGTAAGTACACTTCCCCAGAGATAGATGAACAGATGGCGCGACGGGGTGGCATGGGCATCCCTTCGAGGACTCAGAGCCTGCCCTGAGCTTGTTGAAGGGACAGGCTTGCCCATGGCCAGCAGGCGGGACGCCTGCGCTACCTCGATTGTTCATCTTTCTCCGAGGATCTGTACTTAGCCAGTCTGGGCGGAGGGATGTGGCGGGAACTGGGCGAGTGTCATCTATTCTTTATATCCTATATTCTTCTTCCCTATTCCACACAGCACTCTCATTCGAATGAAGTGCAATTACGCGCATAATCTGCTACAATTCCGTGTTTAGGAGAGTACTGTATGAAGCGCTCATGGCTATTTCTTGTCATCTTTTTGGCTCCCTCGTCGGGCCTCGCAGAAGTTACCCCTGAACAGTCCGAATTCTTCGAGACGAGGATCCGTCCCGTGCTGGCGGAAAACTGCTACCTATGCCACGGGGATAATCCGGAAAAAATCAAGGGCGGACTGAATATGCTCGAGCCCGGCGCCCTGTTGCGCGGAGGCGATAGCGGCTGGGCGGCTATCGTGCCGGGTGATCCGGACAAGAGCCTTCTTATCCTTGGCATTCGGCGTGGGGACCCTAGTTTTCAAATGCCCCCCAACGAGGCCCTGCCCGCCCACGTGATTGCCGACTTCGAGCGCTGGGTGGAAATGGGGGCGTTCTGGCCGGAGTCCGGCAACGCGGAAGCCGTTAACGGGAACACACTGCCGGAAACCGATCATGGGACCTCCCAACCCATAGAAGACTCTCAGCCACCCCCCGTAGAGAAAATCGCAGAAGTTATCCCTGAACAGTCCGAATTTTTCGAGACGAAGATCCGCCCCGTGCTGATGGGGACCTGCTTCGAATGTCACGGCGGGGAAAAACCCAAAAGCGGATTCCGGGTGGATGACCGCGAGCACCTGATGCACGGAGGCGATAGCGGCGAGGCGGCTATCGTGCCGGGCGAACCGGACAAGAGCCGTCTTGTCCTTGCCATTCGGCGTGGCGACCCTAATTTTCAAATGCCCCCCAAAGAGGCCCTGCCCGACGAGGTGATTGCCGATTTCGTCCGCTGGATAGAAATGGGGGCGATTTGGCCGGACTCCGGCAACGTGGAAGCCGATTATGGGGACAGACTGCGGGGAACCGATCATTGGGCCTTCAAACCCAGACAAGATCCTCAACCACCCCCCGTAAAGAAAGGAGAATGGATTCGCTCGCCGCTCGATCGGTTCATCCTGGCCAAGTTAGAAGAGAAAGGACTGGACCCCGCCCCCCCCGTAGAGAAAAGAATACTGATCCGGCGGGCTACCTTCGATTTGATCGGGCTGCCACCCACCCCGGAGGAAATTCAAGCATTTCTGGAAGACGAGTCACCGGATGCCTATGAGAAGTTGATCGAGCGTTTGCTTGATTCGCCCCATTACGGCGAACGCTGGGGCCGGCACTGGCTGGATCTAGTCCGTTACGCGGACACGACCGGCGACAATACGGACATGCCCATCCCCGAAGCGCATAAGTATCGCGACTATGTCATCAAATCGTTCAATGAGGATTTACCCTACGATCAGTTTATCGTTGAGCAAATAGCCGGCGATATTCTGGCCTTTGAAAATCCGGATCCGAGTTTCCGAGAGAAGATCATCGCCACAGGATTTGTGGCTTTAGCCCAGCGATTCAGGTCTTCCGATTACCACCTCATGGTGGATAATGCTGTGGATACCGTTGGAAAGTCCATGCTCGGACTTTCGCTGACATGCGCTCGGTGTCACGATCACAAATTCGATCCGATCACTCAGCGGGACTACTACGGGATCTATGGCTTCTTCAAGAATGCACGATATCCCCACGCCGGCTCCGATGAACAAAGGTTCAGGTCCCGATTCGTGCCCCTGGTGAAGGATCGAGAATTCACCAAGGAATACGACAAGGCCTATCAGGAGCGATGGAAACTCCAAGACGAACTGCAAAAACTCGAAAGACAGTATGAAGATATGCTCAAGC
>SDBV01000027.1_pt1 | contig 135693 bp, 150 predicted proteins | sample 2277081 | NCBI WGS metagenome assembly SDBV01 (sample SAMN10402039, study PRJNA504765) | marine sediment metagenome | isolation source: marine sediment core GS10_PC15, 223 cmbsf | place: Arctic Ocean: Southern Knipovich Ridge | collected 2010 | reverse complement strand
AACAAATTCGCGAGGCTCTCGGACTCAGTGAAGACGCTGCTGATCGCTCAGGCCGCTAATGTATTCAGTCAAGGCAAAGAGGACGACGTCATTGAGTGGCTATCTGGGAAGGACAACCCAGTCTGGTTCGTAAAGCAGTTGAACGGTATCGGATACAAGGTTGTTCCGAACAAGTGGATTGATCTTGTAGATAGTCGTTGGGATGAGGATGGCCTGATGCAGCCCTTCACTGGGCGTTCGGACGCCGTGATGGAGCACATCAAGCGCAGCTATCCAAGAGCCAGTGTAGGCAGCACGGTACAGATCAGCAGGGGTGATGTTGAGAGCAGAGAGTACGACCCAGAGTTGGCCCGTATGCTTGGGCTGCCACGCATCCAGGAGCACGTCAGTGCCAACCTTGCAAGTATAGCTGATGGTGAGTTCCCGGCAATAGATACGGAGGATTTTATAAGCCTTTTGCAACAACGGGTTGGAAGCCTCAGTGGGGAGGAAGTATCTACGCTGAAAGAACTTATGCTTAGTGGTTTGTTCCAAAAAGGCAGAAATCCTAAACGTCCAGAGGGCTTCAGTACAGTTAGGTCTGATCAGATCGCCAAGTGGGCCAAGAAGGCCGGTCTGCCTGGGTTGGTGGAGGCAATAAACGAGCAGACCCTTACTGGCCGTGTGTACGACAAGAAGGCGCTTTTAGAGCCAAATGAGGTCATGAATCTCATCACTAAGTCGGCCAATAAACTCCCTAACGCCGTTCAGAGTTGGATACGGGATAACGTAACAGGACAGGTCGATAGTACTGGCGCTAAGGCCCTGCTTGAGGTGATGGAGAGCATCCGTCAGGGCCGTCCAGCCAATCCTCCCAGCTACGTGGTTGATGGCGAGCGTTATCCGGCACGCTATCCGGCAGAGTTTGGAATCTCCCAGTGGCCATTCGATCCAGGCTATCTAACCAATAAAGACATCGAGGATGAATTCACGTTCACGATGGGGATGACCGATGACACCATCCAGAGCATGCCGCAGGAGGTAGCGGATTACGTATTCCCTAATCCTCAGTGGAACGACCACATCCGCCCATCAGCAGTGCAGAGGCCTTTCGGTTGGATACGACTGCAGCCCGTTCGGTACGCCGAGAAGTCTGAGGACCAGGAACAGGCCAACCTCAAGCCTACCCGGCAGGCGTGGGTAGTGCGTGAGGCACAGAGTGATGCCCTGCAGCACAGAAGCAAGCAACTCGCCAAGGACGCCTGGACGTACAGTCTGAGTGATGATGAGAAGGATGGTCTAGGCAGGAATTACAGCGTAACGACCTCAACAGCGCTAATCAGCAACTACAATTCAGCAAAGGGCTACTTGGACGCTCTGGAGGAGAAGATAGCCGCTCGTGATTTCGCGGACGTGAGTGAGGCTGATTGGAGCCAGAAGAGAGATGTCGTTTTCAAGAAACTAGAGATGATCAAGCCTCTTTATGATAAGTGGTCAAAGGAGTTCTCAGCCCGTCAAGACCAAGACGTCGTATTCCAGTACTTCATGAGATGGTCCGATCAGGCCTACAGGGGTCTGCTTAGGACGATCTACAGCATGCCTGAAGAGCTACGCCCTGATGAGATATGGATTCCACCAACCAGCTATTTCTACGCTAAGACCAGCGGAGGCGGGGCAGACTACGCCGATGTAGATGCTGTAATGGAAGAGTTCGGAGTATACGACGAGAATGACCGTCTCACAGGAGAGCGTGTGCCGAAGTCCTGGAACAACTACTCCAACGTAGCCCGTAACTTCTTCGGGCTGGAGGGGATGACCGATATCCCCGGCACTGTCAAGTCCGATAGTGTGTGGGGCTACAGTCCAGGCATCAAGCTCAATAAGGGATACCGTGTAGACCTAGCTGATGTACAGGAGAACCAGAAGCGCCTCTGGGCTAGACTGGGCTCATTCTCAGTACAGGCTCAAAGCGCTGAAGAGTATGAGCACATGAAGGAATATCTAGAAGGCCCTCAGGAGGAGGTCTTTGATGTGATCCCAGAGCTACGAGGCCCTAGAGAAGATCAGCCACATCCTGAGCAGGGCAGTACTGGAGAGTATGATCCAGAGATCACGCTGGGTCAATTTTTCAGCAGGTTTAGCTCAGACGCCCAGGAACAAGCCGCACAGGTTGCCCGAGATTATGCATTAGATCGTATCGCACAGGCGACAAAACAACCAAGCCGAGTGACCCAGCACATACTGCGGCTAATAGATCAAGCAGATAATCCTGTTGATCAGGTAGCTGGCTACATAATGGCTCTTCAGAACACCCCTGCATATGCTGATAACGATAACGCCCACAAGGAGGTCATGCAGGCCATCCTGACCCGTCTAGGAGTAGCAGACGTTGGAACAATGGAGATCGAAGCACAAGCCACAGAGGACTATGAAGGCCTTCTCAGGTATCTCAACCAACCAGAGCAACAGACATTTGACGTAGTCCCCGAACTGAGAGGACCTAGAGAGACTCCAGGTATACCGTTCGAAGTGCAGGAGAGGTTGGGTTCCTGGGTGAGCGGGACACTCAAGCAGCTTAGTCCTGATGCTCAGGTGATGGCCGTTGAGATAGCTCGTGAGATGGCAGATCAGATGCGAGCAAGTGCCGCACCGGTACCTGAAGGATATTTTGACGAAGCGGCAGTTCACTATGAGGCTGCCGGTGATCAGCCCCATCAGGCTGTGGTGAGCTTCATGTGGGCTGTTGTCCTATCTGATCGTGGAGGAGGGCATGACCTATATGATCGGGAGCCAATCATGGAAGCTCTTGAGAGGGCTCTTCAGGAATGGTCAGAACGCGTGCAGACCAAGCTAGGTGTGGCCGATGTAGGCCGTATGGAGATAGAAGCACAGGCAAACTATGAGTTCCAGATTGGCGATAACGTTATCATCGACGCAGAGCATTTCAAGACAGCCAGCACACTCCATATACTGTACGGTCTAACGGGCGTTATTACTGGTCTCAACACCGCTGGAGTGTACGTCCATACCATGGTGCCAGATCCACCTGGACAGCTATCCGTGCGCGAGATCGATATACTGAATGACGTTCTTGGCCTTGACGATGCCGCAGCCGGCATACTGATAGCCGCCATACACCTCTCGCTGGTAGGTGAAGCCGTTGAAGAAGCTGACCCCGCCCAACAGATACAACAATTACAAGAACAACTGTATGACCTTCAGCGTCAACCCGAGCAGGACCCAGGGCAGATAGCAGAGATCCAGCAGCAACTCAGCCAGCTTAGGCCTGATACTCAACGATTCTATGCGGGCGTTCTAGATCGGATGAGGCGGGAGGCTCAAGTAAAGTTCTCGGTAGGAGACGTCGTTGACGAGATGACTGGTCTCCAAAAGACTAGAGGGACGGTGTTAGACGTATATCCTGCCGGCACACGCTTTCTACTGGAAACTTATAAAGTTCGGTGGCCAAACGGTGTGACGGATATTCATAGCGATGCAGAGCTTGTGGCCTCTCAGACACAGGCTGCACAGTCTCAGGCTCCACAAGACATCGGATTCCAAATTGGCGATAGAGTTGAAGATGCGGAGCATCCTTCTATAGGGATCGGCACTGTTGAGTTGGTGTACGCTAGTGGTATGATGGCTGATGTTTATTTCAATAAGCCTGACCACCCTGATGATGAGGGTACTTACTCGGTGCGGGTGGAAAACCTTATCCCGTATATGGCACCGCAAGATCCCGCCGTACAGATAGAGCAGCTACAAGAACAGCTATACGACCTACAGCAGCAGCCCATGCCTGACCAGCAACAGGTAGAGGACCTGCGCAGCCAACTAGACCAGTTAAGGCCAGGAACGCAGAAGTTCTATACCGCTCAAGCCGACCAGCTATCCTTTGAGGAACTACTGAGCAGGATGTTCCAACCGGGGCAACAGTATCCTGCTGAGGAACTCGTGCCGTATACTGATGAGCCTGAGCCAGAACCGAAACGGCCTACACAGTACAGCCCTGGCGTGATGGCACCAGATCCGTTCAACCCACTGCACAGTACGGCCCAGTCTGCTGAAGAGTATCAGCAGATCAAGGACTATCTAGAGAGTCCAGAGCAACAAACCATCAGCCCCGAGCAGCAGCACGAGATGCTCAGACCAGAAGAGCAGCAGTATTACCCTGATGAGGAGTACGATGTTGCACACTTCCTAGAATTCGCTCCAGAGCAAGTCAAGATAGGTCGTGATCTGGCTGTAGAGATGCTGGACAGTTACGCTGCTGAGCGTGGCGTTGATAGCAACAACATACAGGAAATGGCAGAGCGTAGTGGTGATTACTGGTCGGGAGACTTATTCCGTGAAGCATGGACGGCAGTTCACATTGGTGGTGATGATGACACCATGCATGCGTGGTGGGATATCCATGACGCCTTCACGGCGATGGCGTACATCGGAGACGATGGCACCCTTAGAGGTTATGATGCAAATGTTGCAGGCGAAGCCAATCAGTTCATGGAAAGGGTTGATGCTTTCCGAGACCAGTGGTGGAAAGCGTTGAAGGATAAGCTGGCATTTGCAGGTGCCGAACAGGCTGAGTTGGAGGTGCAGTCACAGTCAACAGAAGACTATGAAGGACTGCTACGTTATCTCAATCAGCCCGAACAGGAGACCCTAACTCCTGAAATCCAGCAGGAGATGCTACGCGGTCCAGGCGCAGAACCTGATCCAGAGTGGCCTGCTATCGAGTACGGAAATACACGCGAGGTCATCAGATTCTTTTACCACAAGCTCGATGAATCAGCGCAGCACGCTGCTGCCGAGATAGCATTCGAAATGCTGCAGGAGCGTATCAATCAGTATATTGACCCCGCTGTCCTGAACGAATGGCGTGCGCAGCCTCTGGTGCCGTCTGATGTGCAGGACCAAGAGAGCCACTTCGCTGAATTCTATGATTGGCTGTTGGGAGCGCAGTTGTTAGAAGCGCATAGCCAAATGGAGACTGTTGAGACTCGTCTCGACATGGTGGATGGCTCTGTTGGGTTGAGTGCGCAGATCGTTGGTCCCAACACGTTAGAGCGGCAGGCAGAGCCTCAAGTAGACGCAGCCTATGCGGCGTGGTGGGACAAGGTTCGCACCAAGCTGGCCTTCCATGATGCTCCTGAGGGCCAGTATGAGCGTCAAGAGCAGCCGTCTATAACACCCGAAGGTCCAGCCTATCCAGGCCAATACGATCCTATGGGCGTAGAGGCTCAGAGCGCCGAGTCTTACGAAGAGCTTCTCAAGAACCTGCAGGAGCCCGGACAGACCACAGTACCTGTTGAGGATATCCGTACCACCGAGCACGGCATCGAGCCACGCTACGGTGAGGCAGAGACGTGGGGGCGTTTCGACAAGGTGTTTGTTGGCATGAGCCCAGACGCAGCATACGTTGCGCTTGAGATTCTGCGCGACATGACTGTTAGCATTCAGCAACAAATAGAGGCTGCTGCTCAACAAGACGATGTTCAGCAAGACCCTGCGATGACAGACATGATTTTGGAGTCTTTCCAAAGGGCATTAGAAGCTGTAGATGGCGTAGACAGCGAGGCAGTGAATCGCTCTTTGGCGGCTCAACGGTCGTACAGGGCCTGGGCGGCTCAACAGTTGCTGAACGCGTCAGCAAACGGCTTAGTGCATATTGAGCATAGAGACTTTTGGGACATCAAAGAGGAACTCTATGATGAGTGGATCAGCCGCGTCAAGCAGCGTATGAGCTTCGCTGAAGGCTTCGGCTATGAAGAAGGTCCAGCCTATCCGACCAGACAGGCATACGCGCTACCCCTTCCTGAACCCGAGCTAGATCCGGTTGAAGTGATGATGGCCTATAACGCCATGGTGGCCTCACATACAGTGAATCCGATGCAGATACCTACAATTCTAGCCGATCAGCTAAATACCACACCAGACCACATCAGCCGATTGTTGAGGCAGGTTAGCGGTATGATGTCAATCAGGGCACAGAACAGAGTAGACGAGGTACTGCTGGACCGTCTATACAGGACCGGAGGTCTCAACAGTACCTCTGAATACGGAGACCCACCAGGGGAATCCGTATTTCTGTGCTGCCGCCTGCCGAACCACCTAGCAGGCCGCTACGAGTCCATACGGGACCACGACAACAGCCCACGCCACATCACACTTCTCTATGTGGGCCGCTTCCCCATGAAGCGTAAGGACGAACTCCTAAATATCCTACGCGCCATACTATCAGACCAAGAGTCAATACAGATCCGACTATCCGGAATCGACTGGCTCCGCAATCCCGACGATGAGTGGGTGGCCTTCACACCAGTACAGGCGGACGGATTGGGCGTACTTCATAAGAAGGTCCGCACCGCACTAGAGGCAGCCAATATCAAAGTCGAGCACCACTTCCGACAGTACCGTCCTCACGTCACGCTGCAGTACACCGGAGACGAGAAAGAATATGATGGCCCGACCCCATCCGGCCAATTCACCATGAAGGATCTAACGGTATGGGGGCTGGGCCGTCAGATCAGGATACCATTCGGAGGACGTAGTGGATAGACTTACACGTAACATCTCAATACCGTACGGAGCCTCATTGGCCATTGCGGCAGCCAATATCGTCTTCTTCATCGCAGTGCCACTTGTCGGGTACATCCTGTGCCTGCTCGGTACTAGCCTGTGGGCGTACGGGTTAGGGTACAGCCGCTGCAACAATGCATAATAACTAGGAGAATGTAATGATCAGAATAGATTTCAAGGGCCTTTACGACATACTACAATGTCTCAACGAGGATAGTTGCGTGGTAATGGATCGTCCTCATCATGAGGAGACCAGCATAGCGTATTGGCTCGATAAGGACGAGAACGGAGAAACCGTACTGGCTTTTGCGGAAACCGGTACCGTCAAAACCAACAGCTTCCAGACCACCGACATCATGCGGCACAAGATGGAGCTAGATTGGTCCGCCATCACCATCATGGCCAACTGGTATCTGTTCGACATTGAGATGTCCGTTAGGGTGTATCCGAAGAGCGTCGTCTTCGCCAGCAAGTCCAGCACCAGCCGATGCCTCGGTGTAGCCGAGAAGAAAAAGGCCGAAGCAGATGAGGCCGCTAAGGATATCGATGTCAAAGACACCCTGCCGTAAAGCCGTTGAGCAGATCGAGGTAGGCGACGTCCTCATCAGCGATGCTGATTGGATTGTCGTGGAGCCGGGCAGGACAGTCACCGTCACCCTCGTCATAAAGCTACCACCCGATTGTGGTAGCTACGTCAAGATCCATTTCGATACTGTCCATTTCCATGGTGGCTATACATTGTTCAATCCCAATCAACAGGTACAATATGCAGACACTGAAGTTCAAGCTAGGCGACCGAGTACGGGTCAAGGATCAGAACAAGGACAACAGGTTCATCGGGCAGCCAGCGACAGTAACGAACACCTGCCGAGGGACAGCACTCGATCAGGAGTTCGGCTTAGAACCAAACACGTACGTCATCTCATTCGACCAGCCGGTCAAGTATACCGCTCGCAATCCCTTTTACGATCCCCCCACCATAGACGAGATGGTCAGCAGGGCATTCTACCAAGAGGACTGTCTGGAACTGATTCCAGCAGACGATAAAGACGAACTGTCCCGCGCAGTACCGGCCATGCTGCTGACGGCACTCAGTGATGGTTGCTGCCCAGTACACAGTAGCTGGCTCGACAGCATGACGGGTTACGTAAGTGGATGGAAGCTGGTTGCTGGTGAGCAGTACCGGGTAACCGACATAACACCACGGGGCAGCTACGGTAGCGGACTCGCGCATGTGCTGCGCTGCAAAGGCATATCGGAGATGGTATTCGTCATCGAAGGCCAGTTCCGTTCAGGTGAAGAAGTTAAGGAGCCACCATATCCAATGTGGATTCAGGTCAAGAACATTACGCCTAACAGGTTTACAGTTCAGATACCCGACACCCCAATATACCCGACACAGTTGAAGCCGCTGCCGGGATGGGATAACAACAAGGAACAGTCATGACAGACAGAGAAGCAAAACGACGAGTCCAGAAGATGAGTCAAGCCGCGCGACGAGACCTCATGATCGCCGCAGGATTCAATCCTGGAGTGGTCCGACAGATGAGCCAAGGACCCCATTTCACATGCTACGTTAGTCTGGCGCTCTTTTTCAGCAGGGCAGACCGCAACTATTGGATCGCAAGCAGGAACCGCCAGTGGGCCAGAGAGCAGAACGCATCATGATCGGCCCAGATGGACGCTGCACGGTATGTCTGGAACGCTGTAACAGTTCGGGGACACGGTGCAGCCGATGCGATCAGACGATAACGTTTATTGTGTGCGGTCAGTGCGGTCAGGCCTATACGGGCCTTCACTGCTGCACCATTGATTGGAGGACATGATGAGCGTACTTGACACAGAACATTACCGACAAGCCAACCAGATGAGCCGGGCTGCTCAGCGGGCTTTCCTCGTTGATGGAGTTGGTCTCAATGGTGACCTCATCAGCTACATAGACCGTCAATACAGCAGACGCGGCCTGACTATATGGGTTGCTGTGGCACGATTTCATAAAGGAAAAGACCTCCAGGCCTGGAGGGATATTCACAATCGTTGTTGGGCCAAAGATCCCATCAGATAACTAGGAGAATATAATGGATGTAAAGATGGATGTATTCGATAGAGAAGCGCAAACGGCTCACCAGATGAGCCTCCAGGGCAAACGAGCCTACCTTATCGATGGGGTCGGCCTCAACAGTGGCTTAGTTGATTGGGCAGAACGCGATTACGGTGAGCACGGAGTGACCTCATACGTAACACTGTCTCGCTACTACAGGACAGCATTCGGACAGAAACGTCTCCAATTCTGGGTAGATGACTGTAATCAACAGTGGGCCAAACGACAGAGCAAATAGATGAAAGCTAATAACTACAGGAGATCAGTATGAAAGTCATGAAAGTCAAAATTGGAAACATCACGTACAGTTCTAACGACCTGCCCATTATGGTCGTGCTGTCCGACGCAGACAAACACAACATAACCAATATGGATGATGATTGCACACAGTACTGCAGTTATCCTGAAAGCCATGACTCAGAACAGATCAAACAATGGATGAGAGCAGAGTAGCAAGATGCATGATGATAAAGAACGTGAAGAATACTTCCTGAATACTATACCGATGGAGGTCGATGACTATCGCCACCTGTTACCGCCTCTCAGCCTGTTCTACTTCAGGAACGACACGCCGGAGCGTGTAGACCGGCATGACGTCTTCGCAGTCAAGCATAGTACAGATGAAAAGTTCGGATGCATAAACATCTACAGGCCCAATGAAGAGTTCGCGCCGTATGTGTGGGAGGCCTTTTGGTTCCACTACAAGGTCGGTCCCTACTATAGGGATATGACGCTCAAGTGCCATTCTACCTACCAGGATGGCGTGTACGGCAGGCCCTTCGGCATCATCCTCGAAGCTGGCATCCAGCCTAAGATCGTTCAGGGCGTTTTGGATGACGAGCGCGACTGGAAACGGCATCTAAGCACGGAAGAAGCCGAACAGGTCGAACGGTCCATCAGCCGCGTGTACAGTTCGGCACAGTACAAAACCATCACTACAAGACAATGGGCACGAGCAGAATAGCACAACAGGACATCGACATCATGTCGGCAGGAACCATCGTGCTCTATCATGGTACGTCGTGGGAAACTGCACGCCAAATAGAGCAGGATGGTTTCCTCAGACCTCGTGGCGAGCGCCCTGGCACGTATACTGTCGAGGAAGGCGGCGGTGCTCCGAGCCGTCCTGAATGCGTTTATCTGACTAAACATATAGAGCTTGCTTACGACAGAGGTGCAGATGCCGCTGGTGCAGGTAACGCAGTAGCACTGGTTAGTGTTAGTGTTCCGATGGCTCAGCTAAGTTTGGATGAAGATGAGGTTGTCGGACTGATGGGTGGTAGCAAAGCAAGCGGCGGTGGTCAGGGATATACTCCGCTTGGTAAATCATTAAAGTTTTTATTTGAGGACTTAATGGGGTATGAATTGCCTTGGAAGAATCTTGGGATAGTTTATCATAGCCCGCTTGACAAACCTGAGTACCACGAGCTTCTCAGTGACATCCATCAGTTCACCGCCCACATCGATAAGAACGAGCCGGCGTTTAAGCTCGCTATAGCGGAAGCAACAGATACCTTCTGTGTAGTCGGCGAAGTGCCGGTCCTTAAGGTAGAGTATGATGGGGAAGAAGAAGACGAAATACAATCATGGGACGCTCAGCCACCAACTCAGCAACCAGAACTCCCAGAAGCCCTCCAGGGCAAGATCACCCAGCAGGAGTACCTTGAGAATAAACAGTACTTCGACCGTCTTCTCAGCGCAGAGGAGGCCGAGTGGATGATGAGCCAGCAGGCCAAGCAGGTACAGGCCCAGCACGACCCATTCGAACTCGGCTATCAGATCGCCTACCTGCTCCAGCAGCACATCACAGAGATCGGTGAAGATCCAACCAGCTACCTCACAGATGCCGCCAACCCCGATAGGGCCGTCCACAGTGCGTTCCACCAATGGTACGAGTTGCTGGCACCAGAACAGGTCAAGGAGGACCCCAATCTACTAGCGCTGGCGCTCCGACAGGCCGAGGAGCTTCTGGGCTGGCCCGCCGGAACCATGGAGGGCATCCAGGAGCCGCTCTGGAGCCAGCCAGAGATCCAATCGGGAGAAATACGACTACCGGAGCCCGTTGAGCGTAAACGTTTAGAATCAACCAGTGTAGCCGATCTCGGCAACGATCTGATTGGCTACATCGGCAACGGCCTGGAGACCCTTCAGCAGCAAACAGGCATTGAAACCGACCCAACTGACGCCCAGGACATCTACCAGCACTGGCTGAAGACCCGCGCTCCCGAACAGCTAACCGACGAAGTTATTACAGCCATAGAAGAATATGTCGCCACCCATAGTGGATATGGGTTGGCCGGAGGGGGCTGGGGCACTATCGAGCCAGCCGCCGATGCCGGTCCAACCGCCGAACAGCTACAGGAAATGTTTGAAACAGAGCCCACCGGAGATGATACAGGTGAGGCCCCCAGTGCGGAAGACCTAGAGCGTTGGTTCGGTGCGATGGACCGCCAGACCGCCGAGCCCATCAACGCCGATAACCCGCAGGTAACGGAACCGGCCAAGATCCCCCTCCCTCCAGACGATACTCCCGAACCATACCGGCCCACCGAGAAGGCTGATGAAAAAGCCAAACGTCCAACAGTCGAGAGCGCCCGGCCCAAAAACATATAAGGCACCCAAGATCCCCAAGATCCCTAAGATCTTTCCGGAGGATATATTTGATCTTCCACCAATACCTCAATGGATATCACGGGATGATGAGATAGACTGGCTGAGTGAACAACTCTACAGCCTCAGTCCTCCCATCGGACACCCCACTCAAGATGAAGATCATGACGGGCAGATCGACCAATACCGAACAAGACTCACTGAACTCAAAGGCGATAAGCCCATAGGAGCCTAGATGATGAAAGCGTTAATTCCCCTGATGCTCCTCATGTTGGCCACACCGGCTTACGCCGATACCTGGGTCAGTGGTAGCCTCGGCATTGGCGAGTTCTTCGAGCCCAACAAGTACAGTTCAGATAACTTCGGCCTACCTGAGTTGGACTTGGAACTCAACCTGCCTGCGTTTGATGAGGTACGGGATACATCCAACGTCGTATACGGATATCTCGGCCCCACACTGGGCATCAACATAAACCAGGGTAGCCTGTACGGTTTTCTGGGGCTGAAGTTCTTCACTGAAGCCAAGTCTGGTTTCGGCATAACGTACCTCGTTGGCTTCGGCCACTACAGCAGATTCACCGATGAAGCCTTTGACCTCGGGCCAACGCCTTGGATGTTTCGTTTCGAGATGAGGTACCTCGTCAGAATTACAGACGACCTGATGCTTGGGCTGTCGATCTCGCACCTCTCGAATGGAAACTTTGCTGACCGTAACCCTGGCACGGAAACAGTCGCGTTAGCGTTTGAATGGAGATAAGCATGGATGTACTTGAATTCAATGTAGAGCAGACAGCATGGGTGGAAGAGTTTCTCGACAAAGCCGCCACAGGAGAGTTCAGCCCGGATGACACTCTAGTTGGGCAACTACTAGAGCGGTGGGCCGTCTATCATGGCTTCGTCAGAACGACGAAGCGTGAGTTCGTCATCTATCCTCCTGGTGGTACAGGAATCTAATGGACACAACAGCAGCCAAACGGGCCGTAGATGGAGTCATTGCCGCGAGATCAGTTCAGCGGTACAGTCATCTATTTAGGCCCGTTGTTTCTTGGCATCAATCAGTTACGGCTCAACGCCGCACATGGTTGAGACGCCGAGAGGTTCCAACCTCATATGCGGAAGCCAAGCAAGCGCTAGATGAACGTGGTACCGACGAAGGCTGGATCTCAGCCAACACACGCGTCAGATACAATCCTAGTGATGGCACCATTGAGCTAATCCTGCACAGTACTCCCATCGTAACATGGCGGGGTGATGGCACGGCTTCGCTCTACGCTGGCGGCTATCAGACCGTCACTACAAAGACCAGGATGAATCAAGCCGGCTTCCCGGTCTTCCAGCGTGCGCATGTGTGGTACTATGGTGACCGCGATACTCCATTCGAAGACGGCATGATCGTAGGCGAGAACGGTGGGCCAGCATACAGTGCTGGAGAGATTCCACCCCCACCGGCTCCAGAAGAAGAAGCTGTTGAACGGTATGAGATGAATGCTTGGGTTGAAGTTGTTGATGAATCTCATTCATGGGTTGGCCTCAAGGGTATCATCACCAGCGCAGGACATCCATTCTATGGTGTATTCTTTGCAGACACGGGCAGGACTCAATCATTTCGTCACGATCAACTCCAACCAACAACACCTCAGCCTCCACCAGAAGAGCCACTGCCTGAGTTGTTCGTTGAGGCCAAGCTTGTTGGTGATCCTAGCCAGCATACCGGCACCATGAAGGTGCTGTGCCAGATGCGTCCTAAGGGAATGATCACCAAGGTCTCCTCTGAGGGCATTCGCGTCAACTTCCATGGTGACCGGGCTCGGCTGCTTGGACGTGGCGTGCTGTTCAGTCCAGATCAGTTAGAACTGCTCGGCCAGCAGCAACTCTACCTGCCCTACGAGGCCGGCGGTGAGGCTGAGTTCTTCGACTACACCAGACAATTCGCACAACAGTACAGCGCCGCAGCAGAGGCCCTATACGACATCATCGAACTGGGTGACTACGAGGGCATGGACTTCAGCAATAACGACTACTTCGATACCGACTGGGACTTCATCGGCCAGATGGCGCAAGATAGTTTTGCAGAGTACGTCGGAGACATGACGGGCAACACCCATGAGGGCGATTACTACTTCGATAATTGGTGGTCTGACAACAAAGAGGAGCCAGAAGACGAGGACCGGGATGTAGCGGTCAAGCAGGTTGTTGAAGAACTCTTCGCAGCCGACCTTAACGACATGAGTGTCGGTATCGTACTCGATGTGGCCATGGAAGCCTACGCGGGCAAACTGGAGGCCTATGAGGGGGAAGGTATCATTAAAGCCCTTATGGACAGGCTTGGCATCCGTAATCGCAGGATTTTGGTCGATGAAGCAGGGGACATGATTGCTCCTCCAGAAGAACAGATGCCAGAGCTTTTCGTTGAAGCCGCAACACGTACTACGTTGCTGGAATATGTGCAGAGAAAGATCGAAGGACAGCCATACTATGAGCTTTATCCGATGCTTCTGAAGGCCTTCGGCCTCACGGAGGATCGTCTGAGTCGCGAGAGTCTGGTTGGATTGGTGGCAGAAATCACTGGAGATGAAGAGCTAAACCCAGAATTCATCAAGAATAACCCCACAAAGCTAGCAGAGGCGATAGGGGAATTCGACACATACAACCAGCTTGCAGAGAGCGCTCAAGTAACGGAAAAGGCCGAAAATATCGTATACGAGCGCGTTCTTGCGGAGATTCAGAATGGTGACCGCTCTGAGTATGAAACATATCTGGGCGAGCAGCTTTGGGAAGAATATGTGGAAGGTGAGGCTGAATCGTGGGCCGCTAATGAACTCCAAGAAGCCGATTGGGCAGTACAGTCAGGTTTCCCTGGTGGTTATGGCGGCCAGTCGCAAACTACACGCAATATAGTCAGAGATAATGCAAAAATGTTCGAATACTTGCTCGTAATGGCTGAAGATCCTCTCGGTACTGTGCCGTGGAACCCAGCGCCGATCATCAGCCATCTCGCAGAGAGAAGCTCTGGTCTGGAGAAGGCCTATCAGGACATTGGCGATATCGAACCATTTGCCAGTAGTTTTGGTGAGATGGTCGTCAAGATGATCGAACTCCAGCAAGCATTGGCGGAAGCTCCACAACCGGAAACACCTGTCTATCAGGAGGTCCTCAGTCCAGAGCAACGTCCTGAATCGTATGAAGAGACAGTCCAGGAACTCCAACAGGAGGCTCAGCCTCCTGAGGGACCACTACCTCCTCCTGACCCCTTCTTTTTGTCTAATGGCTAAACCGTGTACCTATTGTCGGAAAGAGATGACCGGCAGAACGTTTGTCCGCCAGTGAAAGCGTTTCTGCAACCGCGCGTGTGCGGATGCCTATCAGGGAAAGGGTAAGTGCCGGTGAAGAAGCGCTGGATGAAGTACAGTGATCTGCCATTCAGCAGGGCCGCTAGGGGCACATGCAGGTGGTGCGGCAGTAATTGTCCCGGCAGACGAACTAAGTGGTGTTCAGATGAGTGTGTGTATGAGTACAAAATCAGATCGCGTCCAGGAATCGCCCGAGCCGCGTTGCGCCGTAGAGACAAAGGCATATGCGCAATTTGCGGAATCAATACTTACGCACTTCGACGCCATATACTGGACCTGCACCGAAACAACCCTAAGTCGGCTCGTAAAGAAATCAAAAAACTAGAGCGACAAGGCTTTGTGGGTTGCTTCAGAGGATCAAAAGTTAAGAAGTCGCTGTGGGAGGCCGACCACATCATCGCCGTCAAGGACGGCGGCGGCCAATGCGGCCTTGAGAACTATCAGACACTTTGTGTTCCCTGTCACAGACAGAAGACCAATGCATAACCAGGACTTTCGCCCTAAGACCCGTCATTTCTATCACGGTGAGTTTGTGATTTGCGTCATAAAGTCATCCGGTGACCTGTATATTGGGGTCGTCATGGATGATCGTGATAGCTACATCGATGTAAAACCATCTGCCATACACCGTACGTTTGGTGTGAAATCCTTACCAGTTAGAGCCTGCATTCCCAAGCGGGATGCACTGTTCTACAGACCAGAAGACCCAGAGGTTGATCTGCTGAAGGCATTCAATGATGTCGAAGCGGAACTCATAAGATGCCTAAACGGACTATAGGGGAACGCCATGAGAAATAGACTGTTAATACTGTTGACTGCAGCGATGTTGATGATTGGGACCGGGTGCGCAGCTATTTCTACTTTGGATGCTAGTCCTTCTGTCCTTACGGAGGCCGATCTAGACAGCAAGCCCTACGTTGGCATTCAGATGAAGCACATGAACATTGGCGATAACTGGTTTAATGTTCGTTTGAGGTTCTCCGAGCAGACCAAATACAACTGCCTCGTGCAGGAGATCCAATTCAAGCGCAAGCGTTGGGGCAGCAGCGTCATGAAGGAGTTCACACTTGTAGAGGTGTTTGGTTTCTACGACAGGGAAACTCTTGTTGACTATCATAGATCTAGCTTCATCGATGAGACAGAGCGTGAAATGTTCCTCTACCCGGCCACCGTTATTGGAGTTGACTGGCGAAACGATATCAAGAAGGACTTCGGCCATCTCCCTCAGAACGAGGATGGCTCTGTTGTCACCAACGCCCCAACATATCTAAACCGGTCCTATCAGGCTAACAACAAGACTCAAGGTGTTATCATTGAATCCGCTAAGCATCTTGGCGTTCGGTGGAGCATCAAATTCAAAAAGGGTAAAATGACCGTGAGGCTACCCAATCGATTGGAATACACTGTTTCATATCGTCGGATACCCCGTTAGGAGAACTGCATGAAAAAACTACTAAACGTAATACTCATCCTCGTCATAGCCGGCGTAGGCTATATGGTGTATGACGCCAGACGCGATGTTGCTGCTCTCACGCACGAAATCGAACAAATCAAATCAGTCGGCCACATCGAGTTAAAGCGGTTCAACAACAATTTCGAGAAGGCTGTTGGGGTAGCTGTCAAGTTCGAGGAAGAACTACCGTTGGTGAAAACTGAGCTTGAAAATCTCAACGACAGACTTGCTGAGTTGCCGCTAGTGAGGGCTGAACTGAGAGGTCTCAACAAGAGACTTGATGCTCTTGGGAAGACATTTGGAGTACCTATCCCTGATGATGGAAAGTAATATGCGTAATGGAAATCAATTAGACTTATAATAACGCTAACGGGTACAGTGATGCCAAGCAGCCTAAGAAATCCAAAAAGCCCAAAGCAAAGAAGCGTAGCAAGCGGGCCAAGTAGATACGGGGAGGCTGAGGGGCAACATGCCCTTATGCCGGATAGAGGCCTGGGGACGCCCAGGCCTCTATTTTTTGTCGATTCGGCCTTGAACATCCCATCGGGATGTGGTATACTGCTGCGCCCGGCGAGGTTCTTTCACAAGGAGACCACATGAACCCACACAAGTTGACCAGCAAGGATGTTGGCCGAGTCGTCGTAGTCGAGTTAGATGACGAGCCAGAGGTGTACGGCATCCTGGCCAGCATCGATGAGGTCGATGACCCAGGCGTTCGGAGAGCCCAAGTGCTTCTCGACGGCGAGGTCGGTTCAGGCATGACCCTGCACACTCTGACCAGCCTCGATCAGATCGTCAAAATTGGTGTGGAACCAAATCTTTTCGATCACGTATCGTAGAGCAGCCTGTTCAGGAAGGCCACGGGTTCACGCCCGTGGCCTTCCACCGCAGTGAAGGGCATCATGAGATTTGCTGTCTGTATCTCTGGTGGCGGCGGTACGCTCCACAACCTCTGGAAGCACGAGGATCGTGGCGAGCTAGCGGGTAAGATCGTTGGTGTAGTTTCATCACGCGACTACTCCGATAACGCTTGGGTTCATGAGGAGTGCAATCAGCGCAAGCTGCCCAGGCTGACCATGCCCCCCAAGAGTTACGCCGCTGTTGGCGCTGATTTTCACGCCTGTCTGGCTGAACTGTTCGACCTGTGGAATATTGATCTTGTCCTGTTCGCCGGGTACACGGTGTTCTGGCAGATCCCTGATCGCTACCTAGGGCGTGTGTTGAACATCCACCCCTCTCTGCTGCCCAAGTACGGCGGCAAGGGCATGTACGGCCTTCGCGTCCACAAAGCCGTGCTTGCGTCAGGTGATCCTTGGACGGGTTGTACGGTCCATTTCGCCGACAACCAGTACGACCACGGGCCAATCATCCTACAGCGCCACATCGTAGTGCATAATAACACGCCTGAGACGCTACAGGAGCGCGTGTTCAAGCAGGAATGTCTGGCCTATCCTCTGGCGATCAATCTCGTTACAGAGTTCCTCACCCTTCCCTCAAACCTCAAAAACAACTTGACAAGGCCGCATCCATAGGGTATACTGCGGTGAAGGATGAGACATGAGCGCCAAGTTTCCACGCATGCCGCACCTCCTTGGCAGTCCTGGTCTGACTGCCAAGGCTGATATACTGCCTGGATTCACGTTTGATGAATTCATGAACGGTTTAGCTCTTGTCGTCACTGAGAAACTTGATGGCAGCAATGTCTGCTTGACCAGCAAGGACGTCTTCGCCCGTTCACACTCATCCGCTCCTCAGCATCCGTCATTCGATCTTCTGAAGGCCAAGCACGCTCAGTTAAAGCACTTGATCCGTCCTGGCATCAGTGTGTTCTGCGAGTACATGTACGCTGTCCACACAGTCAAGTACATCGTCCTGCCCTCACACCTGTTCGTGATCGCAGTCAGAGACGACGACACAAACCTCTGGTTAAGCTGGGATCAAGTACGAGCGTGGGCCAGCTACCTCGATCTGCCAACCGTTCCAGAAATGGCAGTAGATACCAAGCATCTCAGATCCGATGCATTGCATTACCTGTTTGACGATCAAGCTTTAGCCGGATCAGAATTCGGTGGTCCCATAGAGGGATTCGTCATACGGGTGCCCAGTGGGTTCAAAGACTCGGAGTTTGGTCTGTGTACGGCCAAGTGGGTCAAGAAGGACTTCGTCCAGACCGACGACCACTGGACCAACCAGGAGATCGTCAAGCAGAATATCGTGCTCCCCGAACACCCTGAGGTCTAATCATGCCACGTCTCTCCAAAGCTGATCAAGCCGAGTACCAAAAGGGACTTGACGAGTGGAAGCCGAAGTTCCTCAAGGCGCTCAAGGAGCTTTCCGGCCAGAACAACAATCAGGTCAAGCGCAGCCAACTCATGGCCGCACTCAGCATGCCTGACCGGTTCTTCGCGCCCATCACCAACCTGCTCCTCGATGAGGAGAAGATCCAGAAGACCGGCTCCCACAAGGGCCGTGGTTCTCGTTGGGGTGTCATGGACCTTCCGATTCCGACTGCTGAAGAGCAGAAGGAGTTCGAGGCCGATCAGCCCGAGCCTGAACCGAAGAAGAAGACTTTGACCGTGAATGGCAAGTGTTGCTACTTCGGTCGAGCCGTCCTGTTGGGTCGTGCTGATGTCGATGAGGTCTTGGTCGTCGGTGACGATGAAGAGGCCGATTTCACCATCGATGAGGTTGACGCGAAAGAGATCGTCAAACGATACCGTGATTCTATCAAATAGGAGATATTATGTTCAGTAAAATTGCTATGGCCGTTGGCATCGCAGGGCTCTTTCTTGTGATCTTCTCGTTGCTGGTCACGCTGCCAGTGATGTGGCTCTGGAACGCTTTGCTGCCGGATCTGTTCGGCATCCAGGAGATCGGCTTCTGGCAGGCGTGGGGCCTCTACGTGCTGGCTTCGATTCTCTTCAAGGCTGAACTGAAGGGTAGCGTCTCCGGTTCCACAGTCAGATCGTAGAAAGGACCGTTATGATTACTGAAGTACCAACATTGTCGGCTAGAGATTTCTGTCGTGGGCGTTTCGTCAATGGGAAGCAATCGTGCCTCTCGGGTTGGGCGATGCGTGTCACCGATCATCCCTATGATGAGAACCCCGACAGACACAATGACAGAGATAGCGTCCACAAAGCGCTTTCCGCCCAAATCGAAAAGAGTGAGTATTACGTGGAAGACCGCCACTCTGTCTTGCACTCTGTGACTCCGTTCAACGACGACAAGAAGGTACCCATGGCAGAACTGGCCAGAGTCTGGAACGACGCCATGACTGATCTTGGCTTTGACGGCAGAGAGGTCAACGTCAACGGCAAAGAAGCTTGGGGCGAGATGAGATCATAGGAAACACCATGAATACCATACTGTTAGACGAACAAACCAAGGCCATAGAGAGCATTCTGACTTTCCTCGGCACCGGTTCGGCGTTCACGAAGAGGAACTGGCAGAGTAACATGCTGCTCAGCATCACGGCGGATGACCTGGAGGTCTGCAACCTCCTGATCGACTGCGGTGGGGATGCCCGTCATTCTCTGAACGAGCAGAACTACAACTACCAGGAGATCGATGCCATCTACATCAGCCACCTGCATTCCGATCACATCGGTGGACTAGAGTGGATCGCGCTGACGACCTACTTCGATCCTGGGGCGAAGAAAGTCAAGCTGATCGGTCAGAAGGATCTGCTGGTGGAGCTATGGGAGGACTGCCTGAAGGGTGGACTCTCAACTCTGGAGGGTGTCGAAGCCACCCTGGAGACCTATTTCGATGTTGTCGCGTTTGAGGACAACGAGAAGTTCCGTCTCGGCGGTCAGGTCTTTGAGCCGATCCGGATCATCCACTACATGAACAACTGCAAGTTCGCGCCCTCCTATGGGCTCAGGTGGGTGGCTCCGGACGGTACGAAGATCTTCCTGACGACAGATACGCAGCACTGCCCCAATCAGATCAAGGCCTTCTACGAGTGGGCTGATGTGATCTTTCAGGACTGCGAGATCGCTGAATTCCCGTCTGGCGTCCACGCTCATTTCAGTGAACTCAAGACGCTGCCGCTGCTGATCAAGGCGAAGATGCGGCTCTACCACTACCAGGATGATCTGTTGCCTCCAGCCAAGGCAGAGGGCTTCCACGGGTTCGTCGTCAAGGGAGACAACTTCTTCTTCGATGATCCGACACGGGAGATGTCCAAGGACGACATCGCCTTCGCTCACGCGGTCGCTGAAGGCGCACCGATGCCTGCGTTCGGGTCAGACCAGACTGCTGAGATATAGCCATGGACACACCCATCAACGCACAGATCGCAGAGGCGTTCGTCATCCTCGGCAGGAAGGCCAGACTGTTAGAGTGGATACGGCTTGGTGCCCCGATCAGCATGCAAAACCGTCACGGCATTGTGTCTAAATTCACTGTGGTCCATAAGCCAGCTAAGGAATACGACCTGCCGGAAGACGACTATGAGGTCAGGTTCAATCTGAGTGTCCCAGGCAGGACATCTTCATACTACGCTACCGATCTGCCTCGGGATCTGTTCGTAGTGTTTGACTAGAGGGTAATCATGTCTCTTATCGATGAAGCCAACATGATCTTCAGGAAGCGCGTCACCAATATGGTGAAGGAGACTAACAAGCTCGCGGGATACAACATCATATCTGTCAGAAAGGTGCCCGGTACACTCAGTTGGTACGACATCAGGGTTCATGGAAAGAAACGGTCAAGCGAATTGACGATCAAGTCAGCGATGATTTGGGTGGAGGGCTTCCTTGATGGTCTGACCATTCATGACGACTTTACTGACAAGATGCTAAAAGGCCTACCTACAATACTCCGCTCCGATAAGGTATAATCATGAATGCTTTTCAACCACAGAAAAAGGCCTCCAAGAAGACCAGCAAGCTCAAGAACTTGCCGGTGCATGAGAGCCTCAAGTCTAAGAACCAGGACGAGGACAACCCCTTTGTGCCTGTTGACATCGAAGGCGACGACAGTACCGCCAGTACTGAGGTTCTGTACTGCATGGAGAGTCTCGCCAGCGTAGCGTTCACGCTCCGGGCAATGGAGAAGAACGTCAACGATCTTGCCGAGCAGCTTTCCAGCTTGTGGAAGAAGCTGTTCGTGGATCTGGAGGAGACGCATGGGGCAGAACTGCCCATGCAGGACATGGCACAGCTTATGGGTCAAGCAGAGATTCTGGAAGTCTGCTACAAGGCGTTCATCGAGAAAGCACAGGACACCTTCGGCCCCTGGTATGGATACTTCCAGCAGCATCTACCACAAGAGTAAATGGAAGCCAGCCAACCAGCCCTGGACGCCGTGTCGTCCATCGTGGGCTTCATCAGTCAGGCCGTTGAGACGAACGGCTTCAGCGATCTAACGGAGGGTGATCTGAACACGATGGCGAGGACGCTCGAAGCCGAGTACGCTAAGGGGTTCGGAATCGATGACCCGGTACGCACAGTTCACGACTGTCGTGAGCTTATCGAAGAGGTCGAGTTCTTCTTCGATAACGTCGAAGACATCCCGGCAGGCTTTGACGCTCAGGTCGATAAGATCAAACTCTTGCTCAACCGGTCTAAAGATCATTGGAATGAATCATGAGCAATAAAGATCTAAAACGCGAACCGCTACCATCCTATGACGTAACTGATGTTAAACGCAAGCGCGATGACGTTTAGTGGTACGAAGAGTCGAAAGGCATTTACATCGTGATTGACGACCAAGTCGATGGGCTCGGTGCAGGACGACAGGCATTCATCACATGGCGGCAGATTCGTGCGGCGCTTAAACGGAAGGACAAGTCATGAACAAAGACACAACCTTTGGCGAGAAGTACGACCCCATCTTCAAGTTCACCACGAAGGTAGAGGCTCAAGAATACTTTGAGAAGTGCGTCCAGCACACGATGTCGTTCGGCAATGCACGCGAAGAAGCTGAAACGATTGAACGAACCAACATCGCCTACTACGCCGGCTATGGCTCCCACGAGGACCGGCTTCGTGTGGAATGGCTGTTTGATTGCGCTCATCCTGTCTTCGGCGATGCACGCGGAGGGGCACCGACACTAGAAGAGGCGTTCGAGTCAGGGAGGGCGCTAGGCGAGATGATGAAGGAGAAATCCAATGGAACACTATGAGAATGCGTTATGTACAATAGCAATGCTTGTGGGTGCAATGGAGCGTATTGCAGATATGCCAACAGACTCAGGTGTTGAACAGCAAGAGGTAGCACGCATGGCTATTGAAAAAGCACAGGCGTTAGATAAAAAGGATGAAGCTCGACGGTCGGCGGGGAAGCGTCGTCAAAAGTATCTGCGTGACGAAGCTGAACGAATGACAATATTCGAGGACATCCCCTGCCCTGGCTGTGGAAGGACTGATGTCCATCCAGACCAAGCAACATGCCAATCAGAAGCATGGGCTGACGAGTGGTACTGCTCGGAAGCCTGCTACATAAAGCACAGAGACCCCAAATAGGAGGAACCATCATGCCATACGGAGTAACTGCAGATACCGTCATGGCGGTTGTTCTGACAGCGTTCATGGCACTTGCCATGCTGACCATGCTGGCCTGGGAGGCCTTTTTCTCCCCACTGGCCAGACAGACCAGATCTCTCAGGCGGCGTAACCGCATCCACAGGAAGCTCAACAAGCAGGGCCGCTACAGAGAAGCTATCAAGCTGGCCGCTAACGGAGAGATCCCAACAGACATGAAGTGGAAGTAGTCTAGGCATCTAAATCTAAGTGTCCTAATGAGTCACGGGTCAATCCCGTGACTCATTTGTTTTTAAGCCGCGTTGGATGATATGGGTATGGGATGGGACACGCTTATCAACAGAATCGACCAGGAGCGCGGACGCCTAATTGACTTGCGTGCGCGTCTATACGAGAGGTATACGACAGTAATGCGCAAACAGGCCTCTGTACTGGATGAACCACGTAATACACTCGATCAAGCCGTTTGGGATGTATCGGGAGAGGCTCCGAAGCTAAATCGCAAGCTCAAGCTCAGCATCCTCTCGGCTATAGAAAACATGGCTGAAGTTTATAGGCTAAACGCAAGGGACGTCAACAGCCTCTATCTGATCGGATCGATGGCCACCAAGCAGTGGGTCGAAGACAGCGATATCGACATCCAGGTCATCGTATCTGACCGGGCGGATCTGAAAACGTGGGTCAGCGCTGCCATTGAGGCCTCTGGGGAGATGTGGGACGAGCACCCCATCAACTACTTCGTCAGGGACGCCGCAAACCCTCTGGACGCCACTGACGCGGTCTATGATGTCAGATCTGGTCTGTGGATCAAGTTTCCCGCAGAAGGATTCTACGAGGAGTTCGAGCAAGATCAGTACGCCGATACCATCCAGACCGCCATCGAGTGGGCCAAGCGTATCGACCTCCACATGGGCGAACTCCGCAGAGACGCCATAGACTTCAGGCGCATCGAGAGAGCGCTGAAGCTGGTACCGCCAGAGCGTCTCCAGACCCTCAATGATCAACTCGTTCAGATCCAGCAGGAGATAGAGCACGACATCTCAGTGCTGGCTAGAGACTGGGATGACATCCACGAGTCGCGCGTAGAGGCCTTCACGAGGGATCTAGAGGCTGAAGGCGAAAAGGCTGGCATCAAGTATCTGTCAAAGAACTGGTTGCCGGAGAACCTCATCTACAAGGTCTTAGAGCGCTATCGCTATGTTGAGCTTCTCCGTGCGATATCTAAGATCCACCAGGACATCGAAACTAAGCAGGAACCAATAGAGGAGCAGATGGACAACATCGACATTACAGCCAAGAGGGTCGTAACGGCTATGAGTCGTCTTGCTGCAGATGAACAGCAAAAAGACGAATATGAGAAGATGGAGCCCATTGAAGAAGACGTCATTGCAGAAGAAGAATGGCTGCTCACCTATCAGGATGGCGGATTCGTCCGTGACATTAATGAAGCCGACCCTGAACGGAACCTTCCAGTCGATAACGAGGAGATGCCAGATCCAAGAATCCATCTCTCCGATGAGGAATATCAGGACGTCATATACAGAGAATTCTTAGAGGACAAGATCAGCAATGAGTTTGATCGTGTAGAACTGGAGAGCAAACAACCAGACCCTCAACGGCCCGAATTGGAAGAATCTACTATCGGTAACTTATTTACATATGCCTTTTCGGGAGGTGAGGGTTACGCTGACTTCGGCGAGAAGGTTACCGATCAAGCCGGAACCGGCCTGGGAGGGGATGTTTTTTCCGCCACTGAGCCCGATAGGGCGGATTATTCTGAGTATGAGGATGAAGATCGTGAGTCTCCCATCCCATCTGAGGCCATGAACGATGCTCGTGTGAAGCACTACGAAGAGAAGAACAGACGCCGAGAAGAATTGAAAGATTATGAGAAAGTCAGCAACCGTTAGGCGGATCAACCATACCGCTGAGAAGATCGTCAGGCTGGTGCGTCAGCAGCAGCAGGGGTCCGATTATAGCGGCGCTCAACAGGTCCCAGAAGGCCCTCAGCTTAGACGGTTCCCATACCAGCAAGTAGATGTCGGATATAGCGGGGCCATCAACCCCGGCTATGGCGAAAGCCAGTATCCCGCCCCACAAGACATGGCGGCTAGCCCAGAACTTCCTCAGCCAACAGAACCAATGGGCGAGGAGTTGGTGCAGCCGCCCCTTAATATGAGGCCTCAGCAGCCCATGATGCCGTCTCCGGCATCACCGATTGCGCCAGCCCCTGTCGTTCAGGCCATGCTTGATCTGCTGTTTAGCCGAGCATCCTCCACTATGCCGGATAATCCGAATGACGGCCAGGATGAACAGATTGAAGACGAAAGCAATGAACTGAGAGATCATCTCGGTAATCCCGACAAGTCCAATGACGGAGAAGATCGCAAGCAGATGCTTCACGAGCGTATGAGGGACGATTGGAAGCAAGATACGTCCACCTATCCGTTCTTCTGGGACGAGGTTCACAACCCCGGAACCGCTCTGGTGTAGTTTTCATAGAAAACAACGCTGTGTGAGAAAATACAAGTAGAGGACAGCATGACTTCCAACGCAGAAGAAAGTACTATAAACCTTCTATTTAGGAAGGCTCAAATTACTACGCAACCTGCTCTTCCAGGCATGAAGCCGCCTGGAGCAGGTGGGTTGCCGTTTGGGTCTGTTCCAGGAGGAGGTCGCGGTGGTCCTTCTCCGGCTGCTCCGGCTGCTGGTGTACCCGCACCACCCACTCCAGCCATAGGTGCTCCAGCGCCTATGGCTCCTTCTCCAGGTGGTGTAGGCGCTCCTACTCCAGGCCCAGGACAACAAGCCCCTCCTACTGGCCCTCAGTCTGCTGGTGGGCAACGAGAGCAGAAAGTCAGGCAAGTCATCCAGCAACTCAGGCAGCTATTGGCCGATATGGCCGATGCCATTTATGAGATGCGGCTGACTGATAACCAAGTTTCCGAACTGGCCAGTAAGATGCTGGTGCAGCTAGGTGAGGCCGTTCAAGAGATTACAGTTGAACGGGTCAAAGATATCGCTAATGACCTTTTATTGGAAGAAGTGACAGACCGTCGTAGAAAGCGGTTCACTACATAGGCAAGGAAGAGACATGGCAAACAACGTTCTCTCTATCAGCCTGAAGCGCATTGGCGCTCAGGTGGTCGGCCTTGATGACACCCCCAACTTTTTCGTTGATGACAGCGGAATTGAGACTGGTGTTCTGAGAGCCGAAACAGTTCGATCAGTCCGCAGACTATCCCGTCAAGCCGTGGGTACTGCTGACTTAACCGCTAAAACGGTATTCCTCCGTAACTCAACCGGTCTGGTTATCGATGCAGTGCGCTCAGCATCAGCTCCTACGACTGCTGGTGATATCATCAACGCAGTTCGGGACGCCATCACTACAGCCGTAACGTCACAACTCGCGTCAGCTAGCGCGACATCTGAATTTGCGCCTGCGCTGAGCATCAAGAAGCTCCTAAGCGCTTTGACCTTTATTGATGACGATGGCTTGTTTGTGCTTGATGATCTGGGTGGCGTAAACACCGATGGTTTTGCTCGTGCCACTCAGACCAGAAGTGCTCGTCAGAACTTCAGGCGTCTCCTCCAGGACAATGGCGATGGGACCCTCAGAATCAACACCGCTGCTGGTTTGGTGACACTTGATGTGGTAGCTGGCATTGCGCATGCTGATCCAGCAGCCCTTCAGACATCAGTGGCTACGCTCTCAACTCAGTCCAGCACATCATCCACAACTAAGGCTGCTTTGCCGGCTGCTGCCAGAGCTACCAGCTTGCTGCAGCAGCTTGGTGACTTGCTCGTTGTGGTGACTGATGGCACTATCGCGATTGACGACACTGGTGAGACCACTCTGGCCAGAGCTAATAAGAAGCGAAGTCTTCTCACCGAAGTCAAGCGACTCACCCAGAGCAATCTGGAAGCTGCTCCCACTTACAGGATTCAACTGACATCCGGTATCAAGTGGAATAAGGTTGCCGCTCTTGACCCCAGCACTGCGAGTCTTGCAAATATCGAATCTGCTCTAAGCGACCCTGCGTAATGCAACAATTCATAAGCCCTGCCAGTCCTATTGCGCCTGCTTCGGCAGAATCGCCTGTCGAAGCGGCGCGCAATATTATGTCTGTAGATACCGATTACGCTGGGAATGAGTTCGAAGATTTCTCATATGCTCAGAATATCGCCTATGAGGCGCTAAATCATCTCCGTCATATCGAAACAGCCGTTCAACATCTTGATGCGGTTGGCGCAGACACTCGTGAGCTAAACGCCATCGTGACGGTTCTATCGAGCCAGTTCGAACAGGCCCTAGAGACCATCTACAGGGCAGATCAGCATAAGGCTCTCGGTAAGAGGCAGGCGCAGTTCAAGAACTCTGTCAATACAAGACGACAGTACGACATAGCGGTTGAGGTCTACAATCTTGGCAAGTTCGATGAGTCCTATGACATGATGAACAAGATCGCTCAGGAAGACACTAAGGACGTAGATCCTGAACTGTATGCGCATGCAGCGAAGTCGATGCAGATGATCAGAGAAGCGAATCTACTAGAATCACAACAGATTGTAGAACAGTAATGAATAATCAACAGGAAACACTTGTAACGAGGCGTGGAGAGCCACAGCATTTCGGATCAACTCCGAGTGGTGGCCGGTCTTACGATGTCGATCAAGCCCAAGTACCGGACCTCATTAAGGCCGGCATGCGTCGTAGAGCCCAATTGACTTCTGGTGTTGGCGATGTGAGCTTTGAAGGCGTCACAGGATCATTCTTCAGTCCGTTCCGTATTCGTCCATCTCTTGAAGCTCCGACAAAGCGAGTAGACCTCAATGAATGGTTCCGCTACTACGCCGCTCACGACCCTGTTGTCGGTACGGCGATTGAGCTTCATGCCTATTTCCCACTCAGCAAGTTCGAAATCGAACATGATGATTCTGCTCTAGCGGAACTCTTCAATGACGAGAAAGAACTGTTGGAGCTAGAAGATCTATTGCCCCAGATGGGTCTGGAGTGGTGGCTGGTAGGAGAGGCTTTCCCGTTCGGGTTCCTGGATGATCCAGATGATCCGTCCAGATTCGAGCGCTTCATCCTTCTCGATCCCGACAAGATCAGGATCAACCGCCACCCGCTCGCGCAGGGCAAAAACAACAGAGATTACATCATCAGGATGCAGCCAGATGCTGACCTGAAAAAGATCGTCCAGAACGGCCCTAACGATCCTCATACTGGTGAACTCTACCGTAACATTCCAAATGACATCATCGATTACGTGAAAACCGGAAAGACCATTCCACTTCACCCGTTGCAGGTCAGCCATTTCAAGCGAGTAACGAATCCATTCAACGTCAGAGGCCAATCACTCTTGAGCCGTGTTCTGCAGGACTTGATGTTGCTTGACAAATATCGTGACGCCCAGTGGGCCATTGCTGACCGTCACATCACGCCAACAGAGTACTACCTGATTGGTGAACCCGGCTATCCGGCTGATGATGCTGAACTGCAGGCTTTCCGTGATGTCCTGACGGCAGGTTGGACCCAGTACAACCGAGCCTATGTGTGGCATCACGCCGTCAACATCCAAATCCATGGCGCTAACGGCAAGATCCTGCCGCTTTCTTCCGAATACGACTATCTTGAAAAGAGAATCCTCAGTGGGCTCATGATGAACAAGGCCTTCTTGACCGGAGAAGGACCATGTCTCCGTGAAGACCATGATATTCTCACAGAGCAAGGATGGATGCCAATAGCTGGAGTCCCTGACGGTACTCGCTTAATGACTTACAACAAAGACACTGGAGAAGCCGAACTCCAGCACTTTGTTAACCGTATCGTACAGGACTACGATGGAGACCTAGTCCATTTCGAGACCAACAAGATCGACTGCGTGGTTACACCTAATCACCGTATGTTGGCGAAACCGAAAAGAGTAAGGACCAAGCAAGGTCATGATTTGCATTATGATGCGCAGACTTTGCCAGATGGTTCGATTGAGTGCGTGATCTGTGGAACGCCTTTCAAGAGAACACACCAAACAGGCAGACCCCCAAAGGTGTGTTCGCCAGATTGCGGTCGTCAAAGGGGCAAACTTAACGGTCAAGTCCAGGAAGAGTACTATGGTGATTGGGAAGTGATCCCTGCCAGTGACATTAAAACCAAAGCCAAGTTCCCTGTCAGGGCGCAATGGAATGGGGATAATAGCAGAGGATTCCCGCTTGCTGTTGATGTTGGCAATGGGAACAAAGTTGAACTGCGCACCTACTTGCGATTCGCTGGGTGGTACGCTTCAGAGGGCTGGGCAAACGAGAAGAGGATAGGAGCAAACCAGACCACACATCAGGATGGCTTTGAAGCGTTCTGCGAAGATATGAAAGCGTTTGAGCAGCAAGCTGGAATCAGGTTCTGTGAGTCTGATTCGGTTCTTGCAAGCGGCAGTACCAGGAGGACTTTCATCAGTCTAGCCGGTAGTGGTGCCGTTGCTCAATACTTCACTGAGTTCTGGGGTAGAGGGTCGCACAACAAGAGAATTCCTTCTTGGGTAAAGGCACTACCGCCTGATTACTTGCGTGAACTGCTAGACACCATGGTGCTTGGTGACGGTTCGTGCCGACCAGTACGAAAAGATCAAGATGAAGAAGATGATAGGCAGTACTTCGGCTATTACACCGTGTCTGAGCAATTAGCCGATGACGTTCAAGAGATAGCATGGAAGGTCGGCTTCTCACCTAGAATTACTGTTCAGAAGGCATCTGAAGATCGCAAGTCTGACAAGTACTGCGTCTACTGGTCTGAGGCTGATCGATATGGTGTTGAGCCGTTGTTGAACAGGAATGATCAGATCAAGAGCATCCCTCACAACGGTAAGGTGTACTGCTATCAGGTTCCGAACGAATTTCTCGTGGTTCGCCGTAATGGCAAGATGCTGATCGTCGGGAACACCTACGCAAACGCCAGTGTAGCGATGGATGTTCTGATCACCCGCTACATGGAATACCGCGACAAGATTGAACGCTGGTTGACGAAGGCAGTTTTCGAGCCTCTGTGCCGGATGAACAACATCTATAAGCCCACAGAAGCAGAACTCTCTCACCGGATCAGAATCCGTAACCCTCTCAAGCGTCCTTGGACGCCACGTATATCGTGGGCCAGACCAACTCTGAGAGACGACACCTTCAAGATCCAACTCTACGAGCGATTAGCCAACCAGCTTATGCTTCCACGCAATGAGCTTTACAGGGCTCTCAACAAGAATCCTAAGCAGATTCGTGCAGAGCTTCTCGAACAGCGCCGACAAGACGAAGCTGATCGTAGCGCTGGTGGCCAGCCTCCGGGCGCACCTCCAACCGGTATGGGACTCCCGACAGGGATTCCAGGTGGCGGTGGCGGCCTCATGGGTCCTGGTGGTAGACCGATGGGTCTACCGAATGCCCTGCCTCAGGGCGCTCCACAGCTTCCAATTCCTGGAACTGCTGGACCTTTGGCTGGCGGTCCAGCAGGCATGAAACCGCCTGAATCAAGTCAGCCGCTACCACAGATGTAGAGCAAACCATGGCAATGAAGAAAACCTTTGCAGCAAAGATCGTACCCGTCAAGCTAGCAGACGTCCAGCGACTACGTCTACAGGCTCAGCTTGCGAACGCAGATATGGAGAATTTTCCTGATGACTTCGATGACGAAGAAGAACTTGTCGATGGTATTGTCGGCAATTTTCCAAAAGTACCACGAGAACTTCGACCGCCTCAATTACGGCGTGATCGAGATAACAGTTAGAGAAGGTGGACTTCAAATCATTAAGGTCCACGAGACATTCAAAATCGATGATGATGGAGATTTGATCTAATGCCAATAGCAAAACATGATCGCGCCATCAAGCTGCATGCGTTTTGCACGACAGATGAATGGCTAGCCCGCTGGGCAGAAGAAGGCGGAACCGGAGGAGAGTAACATGCCTATGTTTAGAACGTGTAGCCTGCAGATCGTTGGTGGTGGGCCGCTTGTACAGTATACGACAAAGCGTAACGGCATGCACGTTCAAATGCTTCGTCATGCCAACAAGGATAACGAAGAAGGCATCGAAATCTGTGGTGTTGAGAACGAGTTCGTATACCACCACGTTACTGGACTTCATGGTGACCAGAAGGACACCAAAGGTCGTCTCAGAGGCAACCACAATGGTGACTTCATGTGGTGGCGTAGAACCTTGCTGGCAAAGCGGGGAGATCGTCTTCACGCCTATGAGACCTGGAGAGGCGGCGACGTCTTTGAGAATCACGACGAAGAAGCCCCATTCGGCTACATCCCCGATGTATGGCCTGACTTCCAGCGTAAGTCAATTGACATGCTGATGGCGACCAGTAGGTCCGTGAACCCAAAACTCGTTGAGGCAATTGAGAAGGGTCGGATCAAGGATGTCAGCATGGGCGCAATCGTCGGCCACAGCTATTGCAGCATTCAAGGATGCTTCCGACACGCTCAGTACAAGAATCCAAACATCACTGAAGATGACTACTGCGAGCACCTACGTCATCTCAAGGGTCAGTTCCTGGCCGAAGTGCAGGCGTGGGTGTATGAGGATAACCGAGATATATTCGGAGTAGAGGTGTCTTGGATCACCCAAGGTGTTGGAGCAGATCCTGATGCGAAATTGCATCACGTCGTCCACGCTCAAGAACAGCTAGACAGCACTCATGTTGTGCGTAGTATGAATACCTCTGTAGTTGATCTCTATGGCCTGAAAGGCAACTAATGCGATATCGTGGTGGCGGTCTAACGACCAGAGCTAAAGGTGTATCCGATATGGCTTCCGCTCGATATACGGGAGGCGGCGGCGGTGGTGCGTACGTTGATTTGAGCCGTATCGAAAAAGCCGCTTATTTGGCTAAGAACTGGCGCACAGAGAAACACAATATGCTACCACATCTCAGGATGCAGATGGCCGACCAGCTAGCTCAGCAGCAGAATCGCGGACAAGATCCAGTATATCAGGAGCTTCAGCAGGTCGGTGACGAGAGACGACAGTCACAGCGGGAGAGGATGGAATCGGCGCTTGATGACCTCAATCTCATGAGAGGAGTTAGAGGAACGAAGCCTCGAAGGGGTCGTGCTATGATGCGCGTCCAGGATGAGCAAGATGGTATCGTCCTAATTTCTATCGGTTCCAGAAATGCTGCTCTAGTCAATACGACAGACTTCTCTACTCCGCAAGAGCATACTCCTGAAGCGCCAACCAGCAACTTCGGTCCATACGATTCAACTGTAGTCGTTCAGGAGCAGCCTGAGCGGCATGAGGTGCCCGGTAAAGGCGTGTCGGCTCCCAGAGGAAAGACACAGCCACCGGATTACGATCAAGCAGGACGTGGCGAACTCAGCGATAGTGAGTTTGACAGGCACTCTGCAAGTCCTCATCAGGCTCAGCTTGGGAGTCCTCTCGATCAGGTACAGACTCTGCGCAGCAAGCTCAGAGAAGCCGAACATGCCGCAGCTATGTACGTCCTAGTGAGTAGGCTCAGCAATATGGCTCTAGGAGAAGAACAATTTACGCGTATCAATGCTCTTCTTGAGGATCTTGACGACCACTCAGGAGAAGAAGATTTATATGTAGTTGCTCAGGATGACATGATTACTACGGACCAAGAACTCACCGAACATGTGACTGATAACGAAATCAGCGCATACCTGCAGGTAGAGGCTTCTATGAGTGAGGGCGAGAATGATTAATGTAGAGCAAGCCAGCCAGATCTACCAGACTCTAGGCGGCAAATTCAAGAAGAAGGCCGGCAAAGCGCTCGGAAGCAATATCTTTGTACACTCCAATGTGTCTCTGTGGAAGTTCGTCAAGTCTCAATGTGCGACTCCTGACAGGACGTGCTTGGTCTGTGGCTTTACCGCTCAGGCCAACTATATTGGCGAGATCATCCGCTGCCACGGCAACGTCATGATGGCCGCTGACCGTGACGCCGCTATGATCAAGGAGATGCCAGACGCCACCGTAGAGCCAGCAGAAGTCGATTCACTTGACCTTGAACACGACCGTCCGAAGCGCAAGAAGCCTCGTTTGGAACGTGAGAAGCCAGAAAAGCCAGAACGACGAGAGCGACCAGAACCTAAGCCGACTCCCAAAATGGCTCCCAAGATGCCAGGATTGGCTCCGGCTCCAAAGGGACCAGCAGAGATTCTAGCTAAATTGATAAAAGACGAAACAAACGCGTATGATTCATATTGGGTGGTCAAGCAGGACGACAACTTGATCTTCAAGGCCACTCTCGCTCAAGCCTACAAAGATCGCGCCGGTGAGTTCAAAGACACATTCTTTGACGAACGTTACGGCAGGCGTCTTGTAGCGGCCATCAAGCAGCATGGTCTAGACGTTGTAGCTGATGGAACCTTCGGTGGTCGTGGAACAGTCTTCACAACCGCCCAGGTAAATAGCAATGCTCCCGATTTCTTGGTCCGTGAAGAAGGGATCGAAGACAATCGGGCTGATGCCGATACCGGCCAACGCCCTCAAGGCAACCAAGCCAACCCCGCCATGGTGAAACGTGATAGAGGTGATGAGCTTCTTGCGGACGTTGAAGACAAAACAGAAGTATTAGAACTGTTGTCTGACGCGCTGATACCGATCATAGTTGCATCTGAGGACAAGCTGACGGTGGATGACGTCGTCAGAGAGATCCAGCAACTCGGTAGCAATGAGTCTGTCCTGAACGAGTGGAAGGGAAAACTGGAAGAGAAAGTCCAGTCTGCCACCGAGGACAATGAAGAAGAGGCAACAGGTTTACAGGTTGATCAGGCAAATGTTCAGGGGCCAACCCCGCCGCCCACCGAACAGCCTATGGCGACTGCACCAGTCGTTTCGGCAAGTTTGCGGGAAAGAATGCTAAAGCTTAACGTGGAGACAGATGATCTCCGCAATCGGCTAAGGCAGACTGAAAGTGCCAATAAGACCCTCACTGCAGATTACCGGAAGGCTAACCTGAAGACACGGCAGCTTTTTGAAGATAACAAGCTTCTCCTCCGAGAACGCCAGTATCGACTCATAGCTCCTCGTGTTAGAAGGCTTGCGCAAAAGATGGTTGATGTCGGAATGACTCCGGCTGATATGATTGACAGCGCTTCTTCCGATCTTCTTCAGATGACTGATGCTAATTTCCATAGGAAAGAAGTAGAGGTCGAAAAGGTTTATGGGCGTTTCCAGTCAGTTCGTGCAATAACGTCTGCTCCTAAGATTGTAACAGAAGGCCTTCACGCCGTTCTCAGTACGCAAGTCACAGAAGACCCCCAGGGTCGCGACATGCGTGGGAAGCGGTCAGGTCCATCAAATTCAACTTATGAGTGGTCGAAACCAGACACTAACGAAGGGGATTAAACATGGCTGAAACCTCTTTCCTTCATGGTGAACAATTTGGTGGCCGTAATGGCTTTAAGATTCTGCATGGTGGACAAATCCGCGCAAACTTTCCCGTCGAGACGACTACTACCTTCGCAGAAGGTAACGCAATCGAATTGAACTCGGACGGTACTGTGCAGCTTTCCACCGCGCAGACTACAAAGCTCACCGGTATCACTGATACTCGCCGTCAAGGCCCAGGTGACATCTTTGATGATCAAACCGTTGGTTCAGGTCGAGCCGTAATGGTTCTCGACCCCGCTGTTGTCGTGACAGAAGAGCTTGCATCGGGTGCGGTATTTACCGTGAACGGTGAAGTCTTCCAGAACGGCGCTGGCGATTGGACCGACACCGCAGGTACAGATACTAGAGCATACGGCGTCGCTCTTGTGTCCGCTGTCGCAAACGCCGGGGACGCTCTGCGCTTCTTCTACTTCCGAGCACAGCGCTAAAGCATAGGGGGAAACCAAAATGCGTATTGTAGCACAGAATCAAGCTGAGCGAGAATATGCCCTCCAGAGTGCTTTACGCACACCAGAGGGAAGATTCGATGTCGCTCAAACCCTCCTTGAACCGTTCAAGGAAGGGCGTGACTATGTTGGAATTACCAGAAAGGTTCTGTTCGTTGATCAGATCCCACAGGGTGCTCCAATGTGGTACGATAGAGACCCACAATTCTCCGCCGTAACTATCGCCGACCGTGGTGCAGTTCCGGTAGAGGAAATCTTCGGTGAGAGAGTCAATCTCGATCCGTATGCGATTGCGGTCCTAATCCGCATCCCAGCGCTAGAAGTCGCTGTCAGGCGATTCAACATCCTTGACCGTGAGCAGGTTCGTGCGCGTGCTGAAATGGCTGAACAGGAAGATATCGAAACTTTCGCTACCTTCTCGTTCGCTGCGACACGTACCACGTCCGCAAACGCTGAGATCACCGGATTCTCCGATGTATCGCGTGAATCCTTGAGCCTTGGCTATGCTGAGGTTGAAGACAACGATGCACCGGTTGCAAACGTAATCATGCGCGCGGTGGACTACCGCGACATCCGTACTTGGGATGGTACGGACTTCGACCCAGTAACCCGTAGGGAACTGGTGAAGACTGGTTACACTGGAGACCTCTGGAATGCGGCTATCCGTATCAGTAAGCTCCAGACCGAAGGTGTTATCTTCGTTCTCGCTGACCCTGAGTTCCTTGGTGTTCTCGCCGTCAGAATCGACCTCGACCAGATGGAAGCTCCGAACCCGGAGATCCTCCAGTACGGTTGGGTGTTCTACGAGTACGTTAGCACTGCCGTCCTAACGGACGTCGGCGTTGCCCAGATTACGTTGTCCTAAAGATGACTGATCCTAGAGAAGCGGCCTCAGGGCCGCTTCTCTTATTTAATCGTAGACCGTATTTTGTGGTATCATATCAGGTAGTCCTAGAGGGTTTATTTGGAGAACGACATGCCTCTCGAAGTCAATGACCGTATGCGGCAACGCCATAAGAAGATAGATGAAGAGCGTCGGCCATCCACCGGGAATAGAATTGTACAGGAGTTTACTGCCTCTGGTGTGGGGAGGACGGTCATCGTCAAGCTCTATGAGCAGTGGACCGTTCATGTCGAATTCGTCGCTGGCGCTACCGGCACAGTGCTGATTGAAGCCACCCCAGACAACCTCGCGGACCTCAACATCCAACAGGGGCCACACGCTGGTGATCCAGAAGATAATAACTGGATCGACATAGCCAGTACGACCGATACGAATGCCCGTATTCGTGAGCCAGACGACACAATTATCTACCAACTCGCTAGAGCCAATTTGGCTAATGTTGTTGCTACTGGTGATCAACTCATTCGTGTCACATACGTGGCAAGGCAATTCGTTAAGTAGAGGACGACATGGCAAATCCTACAAACGATATCGTTCCAGATTCAGATTTGGTTACAGTTCAAGCATCTTTGGTTACAGTTCAAGCATCTTTGGCAGCACTGCCACCTGCCAGCGCCCACATCCCAGTCGGAACCATCATGGCGTGGCATAAAGACCTGACTGGAACACCAGCATTACTGTCAAGTTGGGTTGAGTGTAGTGGTCAGGTCTTGAGTGATAGCGAAAGTGTTTATGATGGAGTGACCATTCCTGATCTTAATGGGGGAGGACGATTTTTAAGGGGGTCTGCGACATCTGGAACAGATCAAGCTGATGCGTTTCAGGGGCACCATCACAATGTCCCGAACTTAAGTCAGAAAGTCGCCGATAGAACAGGAAATTCAGGAGCACTCGATAAAAACGATGGGTCTTTCAATACAGAAAACGCTACTACGATTGTAACCGACGGGGTAAACGGAACACCGCGAATTGCTAATGAAACTCGTCCAATTAACATGTCAGTTGTCTGGATTATCAGGGTGAAATAATGCCAACCGGCTCACAGTTCATCCTGTCGAAGAGACTAGAGGCATAATCATGCGAGAGCAGCTACTACTGATCGAGTCTGCGCCAGACGCACAAGGTGTTGTGCCGCCTCGGCGCGAAGTTTACTATGGCGATAATCGCCTCGTGCCACTACTGTAAGAGAGGGACATCATGAGCTTCTTTACCGCTTCTGAAGAGACCGCTGCTCAGAACATCATTGATTGTCTGTTGAATCCCAGATTGGGAGACCTCCAGAGAATCAGTGTTGAGGGTGAGCTTGGAACTCCCGACAGGCCGCGCAACATCATCACGTATACGCAGTTTCCCATGATAGTGGATCGTAGCATCCGTCCACAGTTTGAACATAACGCGCTGGACGTTCGTCTCGTGGAAGATACCGACTACACCCTTGACCTCACCACCAGTCAGATCACGCTGCTTTCTGGCGGCAAGTTCTCCACCAGTACGCCTCCTGGAACGCTCCCTATAGGTGATGAAATCTTGGGTTTCTACAACTTCAAGTACTTCACTGATGACGAACTGAAGGCCTATTTGTCGCTTGGACTGGCTGAACTGAACGCCCGCAAGCCGACAACTAGCTTCCCTCTTGACGCTGCACCGCTTGAGTGGAACGCTCCACTGGCCATGCATGCATTGATCGAGGCCTTTTACCAGATCCTTTCCGACACTACGCTGTGGCGTTCTAACGTCGTCTTCAATGATCCTGCTGTGCTGCGTGCTCAAATCCAAGAACAACGTCAGGCCATGGAGCAGAGGCTAGATTATCTCATGAAGGTCGTGCAACGCAGAGGATGGGCTGCTCCAAAACTTATCTTCAGCCAGAAGATTGCAACCCAGCAACGTGTAACTCCGGTGAACTTCCGTGACTTCACCATCCAGATCTAATGAGCAGCTATGACGTCATGTGCCGACAACTCATGCCCGACTCCAATACTGGGGAATGATCTTGCTGGTTTCTCCGCAGAGAACACCACGTTTCAATCCACGACCGGCCTTACACTCATTGAGGCGCTCAATCTGAGTTTCACCATCTTCAACGCAGGTGATTACTTTATCAGATGGTGGTACGTGTGGAGCTACGACAGCATATCGCAAAGTTTTAGTGCAAGAGTTCAGGTCGATAACTCCATTAATCTCATAAACCCGGCTGCGGTTGATGGCAACCAGACGCTGCATATTCAAGAACCTTCTGATGCAGGTGGAACTGGAAACGGCGGAACAAAGCAACGTTTTATCTCATCAGGGTTCGCTGTAGTGAATTTTAGCGCTGGCAGCCATGATGTTGATTTGGATTTTGCTTCGACATTTTCGGGTAATACAGCTTCCATTCATCATTGTAGATTGTTCGTACAAAGAGCATAATGGCCACAACGAGATCCTATACGATATCGACAGCGTTTTCAAACGGGGTAGATACATCATGTTTTCATGTCGAATGCGAGGCAGAAAGCTTTAGCGTAAACTTCATCAACATCACGGTTGTCAGCGACACCTTAACGCTGCATTTTGATGGAGAGCTAAGCGCTGGCGATGAAACTGTAGCTGATGCCGTTGTTGCGGCTCATGATCCTGCTGTCTGTTCTGACTCATCAGGTGATGTCAGCATTGCCGGGTTCCTCAACGTGGGCACTCCGGCTGTACCCGCAGATACTCCCGGAGAGGCGGCATTCTCTGGTGATGTGTCGGTAGACGGCACGTTCACAGCAAATGATGATGTCACAATGACCGGCATGACGACGCTCGGCGGCGATGTGTTCGTTCTTGATGGCAACGGGCTTGTAATTGGGCACACAGCAAAAATCGACTTCGGTGCTATCCCAGAGTTCCAGGTTCTCGGGACAGCCACGCCAGATTCGAGCATGGGATTCGCGCGATTTGAAAACAACGCGTCTGGCCCCGATGTGAGATTCTTGAAGAGCCGTGGCGCAACGATTGGTACGAACGTCATTGTTCAGGATGGCGACACCCTGGGGCGAATCCGGTTTCAGGGAGCGGACGGTCTGGACTTCAATACCACTGCAGCTGAGGTGCTGTGCAGGGTCGATGGGTCGCCTTCAGCCAACAACATCCCTGGGGTGATCGTCTGGAGAACCCGAACCGCCGGTGGTGCGCTGTCGGACAAAATGACCCTCGACAATGCGGGCAACCTGGCCGTCTTGCTAGGCTTTCTGACGCTCAACGGCGCATCGCCAACCGCCGCAGTAGCTGCTGGCGACATCGCTACTCCGAACGTCCACATCGACTCCAATCTCGGCATCCTCAAGATGGACGACGGCACAGGACACGGCGGATTGTTCTCTGGGTTCAATACCAGCGGCAACGATCAAGCCGCAGTCGGTGCCAATCTCTACATGGCGGGCGGCTCGCCTGCGCGACTCAACTCGGGGCAGCCGGGGGCGATGCTCCGGGTGTTGCAGTCGTTGGTGCGAATCACGTACCACACAACCGCAGGCGTGCAGACACACCCGTTCGAGTTCAACGTAGCGGCGGGTGACATGACCGTTGCCATCGGGGATGTGATCATTACTCTAGGAGACCTGACCGTCACGCTGGGGGACACGACGCTGGGCGGTAAGCTGGCCGTCGATGGCGCGAGCATCCCGACCAACGCGTCCGCCGTGTTCGCCGACTACATCGGTTTCGACGGTGCCGAAAACGCTACTATCGGAGGCTTCGACGGGGGCTCCGTCAACACGCAAATCGCCATCGGCGCGCGTGCAAAGCTGACCGCAGCTGGCGGTTTTGTACGCACGGTCTCGGGCGAAACCGGTGCAATCCTTCGCGTTCTAAATGGTGTCAGCGGGAACTTATTGAAGCTGGAGTGGGGAAGCGGAGCGGGTACGGCGATTGGGAACGCTCCGATGATAATCAGCATCAGCGGATCGATGATCTTCTCATCTGTGGTCGGCACCGCGCAAACTTCGAACATCCGCAACCGCGGCTGGCGTAACGTGACTAACTTTGGCGTTGCTCAGTTTACTTTCGAGAATCAGGCAAGCACCGCTGGCACGGACACACTCGGCGACATCAACGTCATCACGAACCACGCTACCGGCAACACTGGGTTTATGCGGTTTGGGATCAAGTTGGCATCAGCAGATGCGAGCGTGACGGAGGTTCTGCGTCTCGGAACAGACGGCGTAGCGACGGTTGCCAGCGGCCTGATCGTCACGGCGGGTACCTTGAAGGTAGTCGGTGGAGGCATAGAAATTGGAGGTGCCCCAGCGACGGCCACCGTCGCAGACACCATTGTCTTCGACACCAACTATCGCCTTGTTGGTACCGGCACCACGGCGAACGGCGCAGTGAACGGAGTCTTGCGTTGGGGCAACCCAGCAAGTACGACGCCGGGGACGATAGCTCTTGGTGGTGGTTCGACTTCGGGGAATGTGTTCTCTGCGTTCTCGCAAGAGCTTTCCGGTGCTCGAACATGGATCGGCTTCAACGTCGTGGGCGACGACGGCGTGGCGAATCAGGGGCTCGTGGCGACAGGTACTGCTCTTGGCTACGCTTCGTGGCGGATGCGCGGTGATGGAGTTGAGTTGCACATCCAGTCTGGCTCGGTGATCGCCGGCAATGTGGCGAGCAACGCGGTGCTGACAATCACCGACACGGACGTGACACTCCCAACCGTGGACCTGACCGTCGTCGCGGGCAAAACAACACTTGGTGGTGACCTGGCCCACACAGGGGCCAAGATCGGCCACTATGGCACCGCACCCATCGTGAAGCAGACCGGAGTCGCTGTGACTACCGCTGCGCTTCACGCTGCGATGGTCAACCTTGGGCTCATTGCAGCCTAACCCAAGAGGAACCATGAACAAAATCGCAGGACTCGGCACTCACCGCCGCGCTCTCTTGACGAGATAATTTATCCGGCAACATGGTATATGTCTAGTAGGAGGCTGGTTTTTGAAGATGAAGGTGATGATGAAAAAGATTTATCTATCTACAAACATGAGAATGTTGTTCATGAAGCTCAGTTTCTCGAAGGCCTGGAAGGCCAGTGAGCTTAAGATGTGGTTTGAACTTGAGGACATCTTAACAGGAAAGCTTGACAATATTGCCCAGCGTTTCAATAAAAAACATCTCATCAGAGTGTCTCGCAATGTTTTAGAGTCCGGACAAGTGTCTCTACAGGCTGATGACTATTTGATAGACAACGACCTTATCGATAAACTTGTTGCCGTTACATTGGAAGACGTCCAATACGACATGCTTAAGGCTATGTGGGATGAAGGGTCCTACAGTACTGTCTTCAGAGAGACAATTGAGTTCATGGCACAACTTTTAGAACTGTCAGAAACACCGTCCACTGTCCAGTCATTGGAAAAGCTCTATAGCGATTGGCCATACGGTATGGTTGATACTGTAGAAGAATTGTTCCCTGCGGAAAACACTACTAGTGAGGATACCGATGAGAATTAGAAATATCATTATGGCCATCATGCTCAGCGCAGCAGCCCTAATCGTTACCGGTTGTGCGTGTGCAACCAAGAGCCAAGTTGATCGTTTGGGCTCACTCACACTAGAGGTTTTGGATGAAAACGACGAACTAGTCGAAACTCATCCTCGCTATCAGGTCACAGACGACATGGACCCTGATGAGCGTGAACTAACTGAGGAACTCAAGCAAGCCAAAAAGGACCGTAACGACGATGTCCGTAAAGGCATTGAGGCTCTCACAGAGGAGGAGTAAATGGCTTTAGCTGATTTCAGGAACTTGCTTCCCGAGAACTCTGTCAAGCGTCTTCTTGATGTGGTTCTTGCCAATACAGATGAAGCAGTCAGGACAAAGCTCAAGCGTCGTTACGGGATAGCGATCAAAAACATCCGGTCCACAGATCCTAATAAGCAGGCGAAGGGCCATGAGTTGATGATCACGCTCATCCAACAGATACGAGCGAAAGAGCTTACAGTTGAGATCAAGGCCACTAGGCTGGACCCAACGGACATTCTCGATATTCTGGAGTATGTCGCGAGGACCGCAGTAGGGCTTGTAGCGGCACTGGGGTAAGTCATGGGTGGAACGAGCGATCTACTTCAAAGTACGAGTGGCGAGAGGTTCTACAGCGACATCTTCATCAGCATTGAAGGGGGGACTCCGGACCCCCTTCAAGGCATTAAGTTGAAGCTGGCCAGCCTCGGTATCGGTACCGGTAAAGAAGACTCTATACCGGAATCGAGAATGCATCACTACCAGCGATGGGTCGATAACATCCTCAACTCGAAGCTCTCCGTAGTCTACAAGGTTCCGCTCCGCAGAATCACCAGACAGGGTCGTAATCTTGATGAAAACGGCAATGCCGTGGCGTTCTTTTCAGAGCCAATTCAGAAGATCGCCACTGATCTCGTCTCGGCCTACATTGTCTTCCACGAGTACAGTGACATTGGGGCCAACGAGAACGAAACCGCTCGTGGCTGGTACAATGATGGCATGGCGGAACTCGAAGAGATTGCCGCCTACGACGGTCAGGTCGGCACTAGACGCCTAGAAGGTCAGGACGCTAGGGCTCGTAGCATATTCGTTCATCCGACCCAGCAGCCTCGACCAATACCCAATAGAAGTGCCCCCGCATAAGTATATTTTTGGAACTGTATGGGCTGAAGGATGATGTCTATAGGAGCACTCTAATGCCACCCAGAAGGACTCGTAAGCGCAATAGGACGCCCGCTAGGCGTCATGCGCAGCCCAGAAGACGTAAGGCTGCTGCTGGCTCCTTTGAGTCGATTGACTTTATACATACGAGTAAAGTAGTATCAGTAGATTTCATCGCTGATAACAGAGTGGACTTTGTACCAGATGGTGTAGAGGCGCAGGGCGCTATAGACGCTCGCTACGCTGACGACATCAAGGCCGCTAGTGACTTTGAGCAGAAGATTGAGGCTAAAGCCACGAAAGTTATGGCTGAACTACAGGCTGCTCTGTACAGACTAGGAATGTAAGATGCCAAGCCCACGCAATCTGACTTTTGAGCCCCATGCGGCTGTCAGAGATCACCTAGAGATGGGCAGGGCCTTCTTCGAGCAGACCCTAAAGGACAGAGGGTTCCTAGCCGGTAGTTCTGCTGATGATAAAAAGATAGGCGAAATATTGATTGGTGAGCAGTCACGTGTCGGACATAGTGTGCTGAGCGCCATCAGGGTTGTTCCGGTCAGCATGACTCCGACGTGGCTAGCGTCCAGAGTCAGGACCGACCAACACAACATGTACATTGACTGCATGACCAGAACGGCTGAACGAGAGACCGTTGATGAGTTGATCGTAACGTTCGCAGGAGCAGTACAGCAATGGATGATGGAGTTTGAACAGTTGCAACTCGTCATCCCAGAGCTAAACATCAGAGCCTACGACAGTTGGATTGACAGCATTCAGTACGGATACAGTCAAGGTCAGGCGTGGAGAATTGCTCGATTGGATTATTGGATGAAGGTCCAGCACGTTTACTCTGATATCAAGTTTACAAGAGACTGCCAGTAGTGGGAGGGATAGATGCCAGTTATAGACTCTGCTTTGTTTCAGAATATGTCAGACAGCATTGCTGCCCGCGAACAAGATCTGCAAACTGGTTTTCAGGATGCAGCTTCTGGTATTGGATTCTACCTCAGAATCCACGACTCTCTAGATGACAAGTTCGGGGACGCTGATGTTGAAGGCGATCTCGTCACACCGGCCAACGAGCTAGACCTGGACTACCAGTCCGGTACTACGCTCAGCACGGTCTTCGGACCCTTCGTGAGAGCCCTGCAGTCTCACATCCAGACAGTTGGATCGTTTACCAACACCGACGCTTATCTCCAGTCCAACGCTCTTAACGTGCATGAGGACTTCGCTCAGGTCTATGAGGCCACCTTTGGCAGCAAGCTTGACGCCATCAACGTCTACCGCAAAAACGAACTCGACATGGGCACAGTGGACTTCTCGGGCTCCGGTGTCTGCGTATTTACGGATGGAGGCACGCTTGGAACCGGTGCTGGGGACTTCGATGGCAGCAGCAACTCTGCCGCTCAGGCCCTGAAGGCGGTCGTCACAAGTGCTGGCGGCATCGGTTCCAATGATGCCATCATAAAGGTCGTTACGCTCGATGAGGCTAGCGTCCAGCAGATCAGTACTACGTTGACAATTCCAAACACGGCTGTCTTGGATGACGAATTCGACATCGTAATCACAAATCCATCCATTGACGTAACGGCTATTCAGTGTGCCGGCGGTAACGCATCAGACCAGATCACTATCCGTCAGAAGGTGGAAAGGCCAGCGGTGCAGTAATGGCTAAAATGACTGGCCCTATTGTTGTCGAGTACAATCACCCAGATCCCAAGAAGACCTTGGTGATCCAGCACCTGACAGTTCTCTCTGGAGAGCGCAGGGTATTTAGCGATCTACCGGTATCGATGAGCCATCTCAATAAGATCGCTTATGTGAGATGCTACAAGGCTAAAGGCAATGTAGAAGAGATACTTAGACACAAGCAAAATCACAATCTGCCCCAGCAACCATCACGTCTCCCTCAACACGAGGCCCAATATGTAGGACCGAAAGCGGTCTTTCATAACATGCACGGCAAGTGGGTGCGTGGGGAATGGAAGCCAGTAACGAAAGCTGCAGCTAAGGGATATACCGGGCACAGTGATTTCAAAGTTAGAAAAACTTAGAGGGTAAAACATGGCAATTCCGAATGTTGCAATGGGGTGGAAAGGCTTCCTTGGTGTGGGAGCCATCACAGCACTTCTACCCTATACTGACGCCGACCTAACCGAAAAGAACACCCACATCCCTGCTGGTGATGTACATGGTGGTGGTGTGTCCCAGCAGACTGTTGGTCCGTTCTTCTCTCAACTAAACGTCGCTGATGGTACGCTGACCTACGATGGTTCCATCAACGGTAACGTCTATGCTGGCAGCAATACCTTCGGGGATGCATGCCGTGAGCTTCTTGACCGAGGCATCGATGGCAGTAAGCGCCTCGACGGCTTTACTACGGGCAATCCGCTCATCTTGGCTCCTGGTGGTAGTGGCTTCTCGGCGAATGGTTTCCGCTATCCCGCGTCAGCCGATGCTGAGTCCATCGCTCGTGCTGTTGTTGAGCGCATCACCGTCAGTGGATCTGCCGGTGGTCTGATCACTCATTCGACCAGCATCATCTCTACAACCCGTGAAGACAGCACAGGACTGCCGAGTACGTCAGACTTAGTCTTTGAGACTACTGGTGACCAACTCGGACGGGTCAACCCGGTTCCTTGGCACCAAGCTGACTTTGCTGTAGATGTTACAATTGGTGAAGATGTCGCTGACCGTGTAACGGAATGGTCAATTGACGTCACCAACAACAGCGTCCCAACCGACACCTTTAACCGTGCTCGTACCAGAAGAGATATCTATCAGGGTGAGATGGAAGTCACTGGAACCTTCACCTACTACGCCGATAGCACTGTTTTCGCCGAACTCGCAAGACGCTTCGGCAGCGCCGGTTCACCGGCAATCACGTTGACGTTGGGTGCTAGCGATCCTAGCCCAATCGTCCTTACCATGAGATCCTGTGCCCTTGATCCGGCACCTATCCCAGCCTCGGACCTAAACACCCTAATCTTTAGACAAGTGAGCTTCAGAGCCCTCGCGACAACTCCAAGTTTCGCATCGCTTACGCTCTCATAATACAACTTAAGAGTTTAGCCTAGAGGGAGAACCTATGGCTCTAGAACGCATTCCTTATCGGATAAACTCGGATGACTTCATCCGAGTTTCTATTTATATGGACAAAAGATCAGGACAGATGATGAGCAGCCGGTGCCCCCTCATGCAGGGCACCGACCCCTGCATGGGTGACGCCGGTAGACCATGCCATGGTCGGTTCGATCTCTGTAACAGCCCTGACAAGATTGTCTGCATGGATGAAATTGGACGACTGGGTGAACTGCCAGATTGGGTTCAAACGGAGTGGGTTGATTTCAGCAAAGTGACCTGGGAGATCAAGGAGTTCTTGGATTTTGACACCATCCAACCTCACCCTACAGACCCTCAAATGGTAATCCGGAATTTCCGTAAGGAACGAGAACTCAAGATCAAGTATCTACTAAAGGACTGGTCGTTATCTCGACTGGTAGATCATGATAAACGCTTTGAGATCAAACGTCGGCAAGCGCGCGGGTTCAGCCCTGGAACAATGGAATTGGAGCCATCAACCTTAGAGTTCATCAAGACTTCTATTGACCCTGGATTTGTCGATAAGATGATTAGGGAATATGAGATCAAGTCCGTTGAGCCAATCAACTACATCGAACAAAACGCTATAGCACAGGTCGAAGACGCTATCAGCCCGACGAAAATTGACCTAAAAAATTGAGTGACGCGTTGTTTGTTCTCGAACGCTTCAAACGTCGAGACACATCCAGCGCGGCTAAAATCAACAATGTAAATATTCCCTTTATCGCTGAAGCCGCTATTCGATCAATGCTCTGGAAGGAGTACGGAATTGGCCCAGCCGAATACGAACAACTCAATCCCGATTGGGCTCTTTTGATGGTAGCGGTCAAGTCTGCCGAGAACAGAGCCCACAATGAGGAGATCAGTAATGCTACTCGAAAATAAACTAATTCTGACCCAAGAGCCAGAACAGTTCATCCTGCGCTGTATCGAACCAGAAGGTAGGCTTATTGTCCTGAATGAGCAAGAATACGAAAGCCTTGAACAGAAGTATGCCTATCATACTGTTGAAATCGTCTATAGTAGGCCAAGTTGGATGGACATCAACAGGATCGAAGAGATGTCCACGAAGCCAACGCTGTTCGGAATGTTCGTGGATGAGTCTAATAAAAGCCGCAACATGCTGCGTTACCTGCTACGAGATATCAAAGGCGTAGACCTTACCATCCAATTAGATGATAGTGACGCAGCAAACATGCAGGCCATCAAGAACTTCAGTGAACTATTTGGGCCAAAAGGACTCAATCCTGCACTGGCCAATAAGATCGATATTGAACTCAGAATCCGCTGTAACGTCTAACCTGTAGACCTATGCCGACTCCAGCAGCCAACAAAGCACTAGAAGACTACAATAGCTCCCTTGGTGATCTCACTTCGGGTACTGAGGGTGCTACTGCCGCTATGGCTGGTCTTGGTGCTGTTGTTGGTGTTACTAGCGGTAATTTCAAGAAGATTTTAGGCATAGTGACTGGTGGCATTGCGACTTTCAAGAGTTACAGTAAAACTGTCTTTAATCTTCGTAGAGAATTCGGTGCCCATGAGAAAGAGTTCATACGTTTTCGCCAAGGATTGATGAAGAGTCATAAGCTCGTGACTCTCAATAGTCAACAGCTAGCGAAAATGTACACGCAGTTGAAACGTAACTCGGCCATCATGATGAAGACCAGCGGGTCTATGGCGGAACTTACCAAATGGGCAGAAAAACTGGAAAGAGCATTACCGGGTGCTGGCGATGAAATAGCCGCCATGCTGTCAGAAATGGCAGACCGTATGCCCGGCATCACCACATTGATCGAACAGAATGCCAATTCTGTATCGGCGATGTCAGTAATTTATGAGCAACTAGGCGCTGACGGTTTACGTGCTTTTCAACTCATTAGGGATTCCGGCTCACGAGTCGCTACTGAAGCAGAACTTATAGAGGTAAGTTTTAGGAAATTAGATGCTAGCAGCAGCAAGTTCTTTGAAACTATCGCCAAAGCACCGACCAAGATACTGGCCGACATGTCTGATGTGCTGTCTGGTTTGTTGGACAAAAGCGCAAGTTGGCTAGCACAAAACAAAGAAGTAGCTGCTGGTGTCGGTATAGCGGCAATAGGTGGTGCAGCCCTTGGAGCAAAAAAGCTTGCAGGAGCAATGGGTAAAGGAGGAATGGTCGATAAACTTAGAGGTGGTGCTGGCGGTGCCGCTGTTGCTGTTGCTGTTGGAGCCACACCAGTCTACATTGTAGACATATCGCCTATGGCTACTGGGAAGATGGGAGCCGCCGACGCGGGAGTGGCAGGAGCAGGGGGCAAAAAGGCGCTTAGCAAGTTGGCAAAAGCTGGGCTCCTTGCTGGAGGTGCTGTTGTAGCTGGTGCCGCAATAGCGTCAGCTTATGAAAAGAAAAGGAAAACCGGAGAAGGTCCTGATGTCGGTGGTGTTGTTACAGGCGCTGCAGGTGGTGCTCTGGCTGGGGCTGCATTTGGCCCATGGGGTGCATTGATTGGTGGGACTCTTGGTGGTATCAGCACCCTCCTTACCGGTTGGTTTACTACAAGTGAACATCTTGATAGGGAAAGAAACAGGCTACAACAGCAAGCGATAGAAAAACAGGAAAAGGCTGCTAGAGTAACTAAGATACAAAGAATTCGCGAAGCTAGAGGCGAAATCGTCGGTCAAGTACGGGGTGCTCGATTAGCGGAGATGGAAGAAGCACGCGAACAGATACGTGCGGCCCTCCATACAATAAAAAGCGTAGCGGATACTTTTGTTTGGTCCGAGTATCGAGAAGGCATCGAATACCCTCAGATGGGAACAAGAGAACAAGCAGAAGCAGCTAAAATAGCCGATCCTGAACTTGAAATTTACCAAAGGCAGCTCTCGGATGATGATGCAGTAAAGGTTCAAGAAAAGCTTCAACTTGGTCAAAAACAATTCCTCCGAGGCTTGAACGCCGAACTAGCCATTAAGCAACATAGCGCTGATATAGCTGCTCTAAATGCACAACTTACTGAACAATCATGGAAAAACACAGAGGAGCTTAGAGCAGCCTACATGCGGGTTGCTGAAGAGCAGACTAAGTTGCAAGTAGAAACAGAAAATGCGCTTGTCGAAATGCTCAAGATCAATGAAGTGGTTGGCACTGAAGCTGAATTGCATAAGATGGCAAAAATCATGCTAGATGGCACCATCGCTGCAGCACGTGAACGCGGCGAACTAACGGCAGAGGAAGCCCGTAAGCTTGGAGACATAGTAGAAATAGAAAAAGTTAGAGAGCTTCGTACTAAAAACATCAACATCAATTTGACAAAACGTGCTGCACTTCAACAAGCTGCCCTTGGTCCTATACGGGAAGGGGTCGCGATACTGCAGGCTCAAGAGTCTATCATGCAGAGCCACGTAGGCATTTTAGAAGATCTTTATGTTTCACCACTCAAGATCGCACGAGTCTATAAAAACATGTTGCCAATTATTCTTCAGCGCGCTAACGCAGAGAAAGAGATGCTTGTCACAATGAGACAGCAAAACATAGAAGCTGTAGCAGCGAATAAAAAGAGACTATGGAGTGCAATACAAATTGCTGAACAAGAAGTCAAGATTGTCAGCACAACGAGAGAATACACTGCTGCCATCAAACAAGTCCGCCGTAGCTGGGAAGAGGTCTTTACGCAACGTGTCATGGGGCTACCAGTTGGTTCATTTTTGCTGCCTACAACTACTGGTTTGATGGAGAAGGGTCCAACCTTCATGCCATTCACACCGTCTCAGCAAACCGCAACTGGTGCTCTCAGAGGATTTGGTACCTACGGGGCAATCCAACAACTCGCTAAGGGAGGTGCGCGTGGTCCTGAGGGGATCATTGATGCTATTGGAGATCTACTTGATGTCATGAAAAAAGTTGAAGCCAACACCGCTGACGCTGCTGATGCTGGACCTCCACAGCTTGACATTATGAGATAGAGATGGCAAACTTCATATCTCCACATCGCGGTGAACGAGACCTTGGCGGAACCAAGGACAACGTCAATGTTGGCGGTGCTAAGCCGTTCTTGATTCTGCCCGAGTTCATGCAAGGACCAGATCAGCCTCCTGTGTTTGATGCAGAGGGGCCGTTCCATTATACTGTTGTCGATAGGACGGGTGAGCTTGGTGAGGACGAGATCCTCTTCGCAGTTCTCAACGAAGTCAGCAGTTCGCCCTTCACGACTCAAGAAGTCGTCGTAAGCCCTCAGAAGAGTCCGACTTTCATCGGACCCTCAGAGGAGACTGCACCTGCTGGTGGTGGTGCATCCGGTAACGCCAAGCAGCCAAAGCTGATCCATCAGACTGAAGGCGCAGCCATGTGGACTGATGCATCTGGCCGCGTGCATGTCATCTACTCGGAGATCATGACCGAGAAGGTTGATGGCCCTCGTTTGTTTGCAAAGATTCAGGTTGCTCACGACAACATTCAGACCATCCATGTAGAGGTCGTCTGCGACGACGTCAACGCCAGTTCGACCAATCCCATTAGAGTGCTGATGTACAATCGCACTGAGGATACCGATACTCAACTGCTCAAATTCAATGCCACACAGGCCAGACCGGTTGTCTATTTGGCCGCCAAGATCAACGATACGAAGTTCAAAGGTAGGATGATCACGCATGCGCTCTTGCCCTCCAAGACATCATGGGAGCGTGAGGAGATTGTAGACATCGGCTACTGGACCAACACTGAATGTGACTGTACTCGTGATCTCGCCATAGAGGGAGACCCTGTCGTTACGACGTTGGAAAGTCCTGGACCGGAAGACTTCACTGAAGAGCCCGATGTACCGTCACCAACCGACAGTGACGAAATCGCACTCAATCAGGGTGATGGTCAGATCCTCGGTAGGACGGATGGCACAAAGGCCGTTAGTTCTGCTGAGACCTTCCCAGCCGGCATACAGCCCGGCACCACAACCGACGAGGCTAAGAGTCCACCTGACTGTGAGATCGCTGAGCCGTACAGGACACTTAGCAGCATCGGACACCCCTCGTATGACCGCACTGAGCGACATCGCTCCTGCAACAGAATCCTCAAGGGGATGAGGGGTTTCGAGGTCAATGTGATTGATGGGATGCCGTGGTCAACCATGTACTTGTTCGGTGAGCCCTACACTGTAGTGGAATTCGATGATGGTCCACTATCTCCCATTGAACCAGAACTCAGAGTGAGTGAAGAAACTGACTCCCTGCATGAGACCGCCAGTACCAGAGTGTTTGATGATGACGGTAGAGAGGCAGATCTTGATGATCTCTTCACCGTTAGACAGCCAGATTACTCTACAGCCGAATCAGATCCAGTCAGGCTCATGATCCGAATGATGTGCCCTCCTGATCCGAGAGGAGGATTCATCCATGATCCGTCATGTGATCAGACTGGTCTCCTGCGGGACATGATAACCATAAATCCCAGCCCATCAGGGCATGGGCACCTAGAACTGAAAACTAGCGTGTTTTTCGCCGATTTAGGCACCACCGCCTGCGATAATTGCGGTCGTAAGATCACTGGCCCTCTGGACTTCCGTAAGCAATCTGCTGAAGTCCTCTGTATCCCGAAGGGGCGCACTACGACTCCTGGAACGGTAGATAACCCACCCAACGTGCCCGGCGGTGTTGTAGATGGCATTGTGGCCGAGCAAGGTGGTGGAATCTACATTGGAGCGCAGACCGGTAGCAGTGTGCAGTCTTCCGTCTACAGCAGCGCTGGTGGTGTGGCTCCAACACCAATATCGGTTGTACCGGTTGGTTCAGTGGTGTTCGATCACTCGACCGCCATTACAGCCAGAAGGGCACTGGAAAACTTGATCTTCAAGCACAGCCTCAATCTTGACCTGTCAGGAGTTGATCTGAATATGTTTGATCAGAATGGTGACATCGTGTCTGCTGACAGCCTCATCAGTCAAATCGAATCAGGCCTAGACGCTGCAATCAATGCCGGACTCAATAGTTTCATAGGATAACATGGCTGAACTTCCCGATATCACTAAAGACCAGATTACCGGTATCCGCGATAAGATCGCAGACGGTAAGGTTGGAGCAGTCATTGGAGTCGATGTCACAGAGGCGGCTCCAGTAGGTGGCGCAAACTCTCCAGGCGGAACCTTTGATGGTGACTCCTTACTGACACCAGCGCAGTCCGGTGAGAACAGCGTCCCAGGAGGAGGTCCTATTGGTGGCCCTGGTGAGAACCAAACCAACCACTGCGTGCTAGTCCGTGGCTTCATTGGTAGATCGCCAGAGCCATCGACCTTCACGGAGCCAAATGAGATTCATCGCCGCAACGATCTCTGTGATGATCCATGCGAGGTTCCACCAGAAGCTCGCACCAGAACGATCAAGAAAGACGTCATCCGGTATCCCGTTATCCCGATACCGAAGGACCCAATGACGCCGCCGCGTACACCCGGTATTCCGGTTACGCCGCCGACTGATGACATGCCACCGCCAATTACGCCCAATAAGCCCGGTAAACCGGGTGGCCCGCGTAATCCAAAGCCTGCTCCTACTAAGAAGGGTGGTGGAGGTGGAGGTGGCTCTTCTGACACTCCTAAGTCAGAAGACTGCAAGCCCCCAAAGCTCCCCAAGCAGAATAACGACGGCAACCCAGAACAGTTGTGCAAGTACTGGCTGCCGTTCTCGGATGGTTCTGGAGAGAGTGCGCCAAAGGGCAACAACAACTGGTTCAAGATCAGACCACTAGGAGACTCTGACGGCATCCCCGATAGCCTTAGAGATGACGAAACTCCCCAGTTCATCGGTGGCGAGATGTTCGTTAGCCCCGATCAGATCAACGAGTTCCTCGATTGTATCTGTGATTGCTTGTTTGAGTTCCTTGAAAAGCACGGATACACGAAGGAAGAGATCTGTGCTATTGTCCAAAATTGCCAAGAAAAGAACGATTTCCTCAAGGATGGCGCAAAGAACCTTGACGGCCTCCGTCAGATGGCCGAGATACTGTCTCAGTGCCTTGCTGACAACCTCCCGGCACCAGATGCCAGCATCGTACCAGAACTGGTTATAAAAGATTCTGAAGGCGATCCTACGTCATGTTTCTTCAACGATGTCTTCAAATGCATCTGCCGATGTGTCCTGGACCAGAAAAACAAAGCTGACGGTGACAACAAGGTGCCAGGAGGCGCTAACGGAGCCGATGTTCCAGAGACCAACGAACTCGGCTCAGAGATCACCCCTGCGACCTATGTTGATGAGACCGGTGTAGTCAAGGGCATCATTACGGCTGCGGGATCATCCTCTAGTGAGGTGTCAGAGGACATGAACGGAGATCGGGGATATGCTTTTGACAGCCCCGAAGACTTTGAGGAGTTCGAGAACAGACCCGCTGCTGACCCGGTCTTTCAGGTCAACGATGACGGCATTGGCGACGACGACAACGCTGTAGGCAAAAAGCCATGTCCGTGTACCGAAGAAGACATCAAGGCCTTCTTCATCGACAAGAGCACCATAGATGCTGCTGTTGATGCGTTCATGAAATGCGTACTGGATACTGCCAAGCAGGCTGCAGATCTGACCAGAGCATCAGAGCGTGCTCGTAGGTTTGGTCCACGTATTGCTCGACGCAATAGAGTTCTCAACAACCGCACGCGCAGGAACGCCCGACGACGCAGCAGACGTTGGAACAGAGCCTTTAGGCGTCTCATGAGAGAAGGCTTCGGCAGCCCAACCGGCACAAGGCCTGCTACTGCTGCAGAGGCTGCCGCAGCACTCGCAGCCATCACAGACGGAGCAGGCGATCCGATTCCGCAATTCCAGGCTGGAAGCATTCCACCGTTTGTTGCTGGTGGAGAGTCGTTTGACGGGTCCGATAAGGACAGCAAGAATCCATTCAATGAGAAACCATCAGACGGTGAGATTGGCGTCAATAGCTCTCTAGAAGATCCCGTCAATGTCGTCAATGATCTTATAGAAAACGCTCCGGGATTCAATGACCTTCTGAACAGATTCGCTGCCTCAACCACGCCGCCGCGAACCCCTGAGCAGGCTAGGGCATTGATCCGAGACTTTGGTTTCATCCCTAAGGCCGCTATCTCGGCTTTCATTGCCGACCAGCCTTGCACGCTTCCAGATGATCTCTGCAAGACACTGTTTGGGGATTGCGCACGCAAGATTCTGCCGGCTCTCGATATCGACAACGCCAACATCGGTGAAGCATCTAAGACAGCCCTCAAGGCCGGTAACTGCACATTGCCGCTATCAGAGTGGAACGACCTGTTCGGCCTCCACAAGAACAGGCGCAACAACGGTATTGATGCTCAAACTGACGCCAAAGGCAGCCATGTGGATTCGATCTTCAAGAGCATGCTCGGCAAAGAAGGATTGTCCGACGACGCTAGAGAGCCCGCACGAAGCCGAGATTTGGCCGGAAATCCGGTCAAATTGCGCAATTTTGCCAAAAAATTGAAGCGTGAACTTAGGCGGCTCATCAAAAACAATCTAGCGAAATCTGATAAGCTCGACAACTGTCAGAAGAACAAGATCAAGAAGAAGGCCAATGAAGAGCGCCGACAAAACCGCCGTCTCGGCAGGGGTCGAGCCGTAAACGCTAACGGCAACCCTGACAAGCGCAATAGGCGTAGCAGAAGGAAGACAAAGCGTCCAGTAAAACGCCGTGGCGTACGTCGGTCCAACCGACGCGTCAGGAGAATTATCGGTATGCTGGCCAGATCTGAACGCAGGTCTCCATCCCTCAGCGGGAACACTCCAGTGCTCCGTGGTCTTGGTCTGTTTGAGGGTAATAACTTCATCTTCAATCTGGAGAATGTCGGAAGCTCAGTCAACAACTTCTTCAACAATCTCGTCCCTGAGGTGCTGGTTCCAGGTAGCACGTTCTCTAGCGATGAACCTGATGGGAATGCCATCGAGCACAACCTGATTGTGACTGAAGACTACGCCATGTACAGCATCTTGACGCTGGGAGAGAACTACGAACTTGGCGAGCTATTCGCTAACCTCCAGGACCACTTCCATGAACAGATGAAACTCGCTCTGGAGATCTTCAACGTCACCGTCAATGACAACTTTCCATTGGCCGTTATCGGTGGCGCGGACCTACAGGCTGACGGCATGGAGCTTTATAGTGTCCGAGACGCTTACCCGGCTGTCTTCCCGTTAGAAATAATAGCACCAGATGGTATTCCGTTGGCCGAAAATCAGTTTGGCATCATGGCCTACATGCCGGGCATTCAGGGCAGGACTGATCTGACTTTCCAGAATGGTGAGCTAACCGCCTTCAGGCAACTCGTAAGGCTTGTGACGAGATGGGTTGAGCAGTGGGTTCGCAACCAAGAAGTCCTAATGGCTCGCACCGTCAGGATCTTTGTAGAAGACATCGATCCAGTGATTTCCTCTCAAGAGGCTTTGCCGGAACCACTCGACAACCCATCTGGAGTCGATAACCCAACAGACATCAAGACCTTCACTGACGTTGTCCGTGATGATGATACCGTCATGGTGGAATACACTGCTCGTTTAGGTGATGCTTACGCTGGCACTCAAGCAGGTGGCTACTTTGGCCTTGACGTTAAAGACTGGGGTCGAGCAGACAGCGCGTTAGTAGGCAATCTCCAGAACGCTACGCTTGATGATCTTAGAGATCTATTCACTACCGATCAACTCAACGCGATGCTCTATGACGGCCAACAAGCTCTTATTCCGGGCAGAGAGATCTTTCTTGACTACAGCACAAAGGGATGGAAGATCAATCCTGCTCCGTTCAGCAGTGACGTACCACCTCGGTTTAGCTTCTCAATTCAAATTGATTTCCCATCCGGGCTACAGCCATTCGTTCCTGGCTTCACTCCTGGTGTGAACGGGCCAACCGTTGGGGTTGCACTGGCTGATTACATTAAGAAGGTTTTTGACCCATTTATCGAAGAAATCGTTCAAAAAGCGAAGGAAACCAAGCAGGGCGCTTACGTGATTTGGCCGACCAACATGCCAATTCCGCTTCCTTCTGAGATCCGCAAGATGATCAAGGCTGATGGATCATCAGCAAAGCCAGATGACCTGTCAACGCTTGTGGTTCCTGGCTCACAAAACATCTTAGCCTTCCCTAAGGTGCAGGCTAGAAGCGTTGCTGATATTGAGTCACGTTCGCCTAACATCAACGTCCATACTGGTGGCTCTCAAGTCACCCAGCATACGTCAAACCATTTCGGTGCGCTCATAGCGCCTGCTGATCCCAGCAAGCCGCTACCTCCAGGAGCCATTACGGTCCCTACGGGATCGCATTTCCCGGAAGGCATCACGCAGTCCCAGATGATGGATGTTATCGACACAAACTTCAACATCATGTTCGCCTGGGCGAGTGCGATCACGAAGGCCGATACTCCAGGAACCGTCAACCTCGAACAGGTCACTGCTGTCGATGCGGTTCCAGGTCGCGTGACGGTGATGACGATAGACCCCTGGACTGGCGGATATGTTGACTGTGCCGTCCCACGTACAGCCCTTCCAATTGGGCCGTTGAAGGGATTCCAAACAGGAGATGTAGTTTTCACGACTCGTCTTCGCGATAAGCAACGTACGTTAGTAGCCAGTCAAGCTGCTTCACCAACAGTGAATCCTCGTAATATCGCTACTGGATTCACACAAGCGGATGCCGCCAGAGTAGAGATGCTGGGCCTTAACAATGACACTATGGTGGCAGACGGAAGTGGCCTTGGGCCAAATGCCCAATCGCTGCTTGAGAATCTCATCAATACTGTCAACAAATTGGTTTTCAATAAGCGTTGTTCTGAATTGATTTTCATTGATGTCACTCTCAACAATACCCAAGAGACCGTATGTGTTGACTTCCCATTCGAATACACAGATGTCCCGTGGGTTGGAGTGTCAGACATTCTAAATGGTGATACCCTTGAGCTTCATACCGTTCATCCATTCTGTGTGACCAACGGTAGTGCTAAATTTAGTATTCTGGCTGATACTCTATCGACATTTCCATTTGCTGTAACTTTCAAAGTACCAATTATTGGCACAACATGGCCAAGCAATTACAAGCCAAACATTGAAACTGAAACCGGCAGCGAGCAACCATTTGCAAGTGGTCCTGGTGGATTCAAACAGAGTGGCGTTCAGGTCACTAGAACTTCTTCAACGCTTATCACTGATGTACAAGTACCGGAGACTTCCTAATGGCAGTCGGTAAAGAGACCCTACCACGCCGTATACCTGAGACAACAGTCCTGCTTGATGAACAGATCAGGACTAAGGTCGATCAGTCTATGAGCACTTTCGACCGTATGGCGGATATCTTCAAGTCACGACAGAAGTCTACTTTGCAGGCATCCATCTACACTGACAGAGACTCCAACCAAGGTAGCGCAGCAGAAACTGGCGGCAATATCGAGCGCAAAACGCCAATCACTCTTGTGGAGGCCATCAGAAACGATAACGGCAAAGCTTTTGCGACCGTCGTGTCGATGTTTGGTCGGGCCATGTTGAGGCCTACGCCATTCATGCAGCCCACCTATTTGATTGGGGCAGGTGCCAGTACAGCCAGTTATCCATCAGCAGATGATGGAGTTGTGGTAAGGAAGTTCTTGGACCAAGGAGGCTGCACAAGCAGTATCATTCCTCCTGCAGAAGTGACGGCAGAGGTGACAAAACGTCTCAAAGAGGCACAAACACAACAACTTAGAGAGACGCGAGAACAGACGAGTGAAGTGACATCGAGTCCTGTAAGGTTTCAAATAGCTGCTGCCGGCTGTGGCTCTTTGGTTGACGGACAAGTTCTACGGACCTGGGAGACGCAATGCTGGAAGACTGACGATCCTCAATTGATGAATGAGATGGTCTCCAACAACGCAACTGGCATCCGAATTGTCAGAAATCGAACCATGTTCGATGACATCCCGAACAGACTGAGAGCGAAATTCGAAAGCTGCTTCGTATTGAAGCCCAACCAGCCATATAGCTTCGCGTTCCAGTCTGCTGGCACTATGCCAAGTGAGTATACCGATCATGTTAGGGGTGGAGGAGCGTTCCCGCAAGAGGCTCAGCAGTTCTACAAAGACGACATGAAGCAAAACCCCGCTCTAGAGATGCAGTGGGGCGGTGGAGACTTTGAATTCAAGATCATCTACAGGGCTGGTGCTGAAGCTCCGCTCACTGTGTTCAGGAAAGTAGAAGGAACATGGAGGGAAGAATCCCTAGCTAACGAGACCAGCATGAACGCGATCAACTCTGGTGGCCAGCGATTCAAGCAGATTACCGTGTATCCAATGGGAAACAAGCTAGTGTTCTTCTTCGGTTACTGGGGTAGTGGCCGTATGCTGGAGGAGTTGTCTGCCTACATTCAGTTCAGCAAAGACATCGTTATCCCGGAGAGCAAAATCACCGCACATCTGTATGGTGGTAAGGGTGCGTTTTCATTCTTTCCAATCACCCATGAAGACTCTGGCATCCTAGTCAGTCCGACTATGAGCCCCGGTTATAGACCAAATGTGGCATGGCCGATATTAAGCTACTTCGGTAGAACGAAAGTCGGTAGAGACGACCCTATCGAGCCCGGTATTGATACTAGCATCAAGACAATCAGTTTCCCACAGCCTGAGTCACAGAATCTTCAGTCTGATATTGGGCGCGTAACGACTAAGCATCTCAGTGGTGAGATCCGTATCCAGTATCAGATGTATACTAAAGAGCTATCAGAAGACCCAGGCCGGAGTTTCATTGACCTTCTCAGCAATAAGATCAATGAAACCGACCAACGTGTTGCTGCTAGAACTTTCCCCACCGTAGACATTGGGGGATCTGGAGGTGACAATATTCTGACTAGATGGGCGATCCGTTTAGAGAATCTGAATGGAGCAGTAGAGCAACGCATCTATAGTCCTATCGTGGATTGGATTCAGATGAACTTCGTCCCGCCAGATAAGTTGGTTCCTTTGAGTCCGAACCCTCAGATTGATTTCAACGACATCAAGGTCGTAACGATCAACGAGGCTGTCCAGCAGATTTCAGCTTCTGTAGTGCTGGATAATCGTCAGAATCCAGGTGTAGATACGGCTGCTGAAGAAGGCGGTGGTGGATCAGCTATCGGCAAATACACCATGCCGATTAGCCGTGATGACAGGGGTAGGAACTTCATCGGCATCAAGCCCATTACGATCAGAGTGGGGATCAAGGACGATTTCAAGCGCACAACGTCTGACCGTGACGAACAGCAGTTTGCACTGAACGGATACACCATAGGAGACGCTCGTCGTATCACCAATAGCGCCAGAACATACAAGGGCTTCGGTGAGGCCCCTGTGCCTCCTGCGTTCGGCCAAGAGCAGCCCATTCACTTCAGAGGATTCATCGTGTCTCGTGACTACGGTAGGCCTCACTCTGCCAAGTCAGAATGTACGCTGACTTGTGAAGACGTCTCAAGGCGCGCTAAGGATCACCTGACTGCTAACTTGCCGATCTTCGATGGATGGTGTTTAGCTGGTAACACCAAAGTGCTTACACCTGATGGGCTAATCGATATAGATCAGCTTCCAACAGACACTGTGTTTGATGTACTGTCTTCCTATGATGACAGTACACCTGTTGTGGTTAGAAATTGCATAGCAGTCAAAAGAGGACAAAAACAACTCTACAAGATTACTCTGCAAAATGGCCAAAGCATCAGAGCTACTGAAGATCACTTGTTTCTTCTTAGAGACAACAACAAGCCTAGATATTCATCCAGTCACTACGCAGCTAAGTGGGTTAAATTATCGGATCTCAACGAAGGAGATGAGATTAAAGTTTCTACCAACAGTATCAAGAGAACCCACTTGGTTGATGACCAACAGGATTATGCATTCGATGAGATGTTGGGGTGGATGCTGGGAGATGGGTGGTTTACTGAAAACGATAGGCCGTCTTGCGGCATTCTATTTGCTCCAGATGATGAAGAGGCCAGAATCAAATTGAAGCCAGTATTTGATCAATGGCTAATAGACCATTTGGGCTACACTAACAAGGAACACACTGATGTTAATGGTGTCAGAACCATTCATGTTCAGCACCGAGACATTCTAACAGCCCTCAAGGCCCTCGGTCACAAGCCAGGGAAGGCAACCTCCAAAGAACTGCCAGACTATATTTGGACTGCTTCTATACAAAAGCAATGCGCATTTTTACGCGGGCTGTTCTCTGCTGATGGCTATGTGGATAGTAGCCATGGCAAACGCCTCAGCATCATGTTGACAAGCAACAGCAAGCGTCTCGTTGAACAGACTCAAATTTTGCTCACCTCGATGGGAATGGTGTCTAACATCAATCACATGAAAAAGAATGGGCAACTCAATGGAAAAGACAGAAATGATGAATATGGTCTAGAATTGAACGGCGAGAGTGTCATCGGCTTTATGCGGCATATTGGATTCAATCTCAAAAAGAAGAACGGTCAATGGGAACAGCCACAAACTCCAGCAAAGCCCAAGGACTTCAGACGGGTTGTGTCTGTTGAGATGGATACTGTTGAAGAGACTTATGATATTTCAATGCCATCTGTCCATGCGTTCTACGCTAATGGTGTCTATACGCATAACTGTAACTTGGCGGTCATGTACTACCTGCTTAGGGATGCCGGTTATCAGGATGACGAGATCTTGATGTTCCAAGACAGACTCGATCCAACCAAGCAGGTTACGCTCAGGAAAGTCCTGGAAGACGCTGGAAGTGATCCAGATACGTTCTCTGGTGGCTGTTTTGATGGGCATGTAGATGGGTTCCCGAACGCTGTGCCGGCTCTGAATAATCTCCCTGGCGGTATCAGCATCAAGGTTCCTGGACCGATCATTCACGCCACTATGCCGTTAGCTGGTTTTTCCGACAACCCCAACTATATGTTCCAGATGGGGCAGAACACTTGGGAATGCTGCCAGAGTACACGCGAGTTCACGGGCTTCTACCTGTACCCTAACGCTTTCGGCAACATGATCTATCAGCCTGCTGAGGTCGCTCTGCTGATCAACAGTCCATCAGCGGCTTCTCCACAGGCCGATCATACATCAGCAGAGGCAATCACTGGAGGTGGACCATCACGGGTCCGGTTCAAGTTCTTTGAGATCTCTCGCAGGATGAAGAGCGGCGAAATTGAAGCAACCGCGTACTCGCAGTATCAGAGGAAACTCAACGCTGTCATGAACACTCAGGAGTCCAGAAACGCCTTAGCGATTGTGGGGCTGCTTCCAATAGAAGAGCGGAATGGAGTCATTACAGACTGGGCTGCTCACATTACGACGAAGAAGCTTGCAGAAGGCAATATCGAAGAAGCCATCGATAGTCAGGCATTCGCGCCATGGCTGAAATGGGCCATCATCAAGAACCCACACTGGAACAACGCCAAGTACAACCAATACCTTAGCGAGCAGTATTTCGCTCGGCTTACGAGGCCGCTTGTTGATGTGTCGTTCTCGGCCTGGGGGCAGGAAGGCCTATTTGCCTATGAGGTCATCGAACTTGATGAGTCGATCATGAATGAAACCGGCATCGATCAGTGCCTCATTGTCGTGACCAGCATCACGCATCAGCTTGATGCTGCTGCGCGGACATGGTATTCTGACATCCAAGGTGAACTCATTGAGACTGATACGTTTGATTTCAGCCCGCACGTTTGGGGCTACATGAGCCGCACACAGTCTCCAGGGCCACGTGCCGTCACCACCCCTACAGGGAGGAAGTAAATGAAATACGAATCATTATATCATGTTGTCAGAACTGGCATCGCGGGAAACATCACCGGGTACGGTGATTTCACCCATAACACAACGGCTTTTGAGATCGGTAATCAGAAGACCATGGGTGATGCGCAGTACATTCCCAACATCTCGCACTCCCGTGGGCTCAGAGCGTCCATGGCAGGGAGGGGGAGAGCCGGTGGATTAGCACCAGTCTTCACCGTAGACCCAGTATAGCGGAGCATAACGATGGCTTACGGATTCAGAACGCCGCGCTACTTCATTCCGGTCATTCAGCTTGGTGACATCATCGATCCTGCTGAAGAGCGGATTGCGGCGCTAACGCTTGAAAATCAACTGATTGGCCTGATAGCCGCTCATAGCGGTGGTGACGGCGTATTCAGTACAGGAACTATGAGCGGCACGTTCATCTCGGGTGCCTCCAGGGTGACTGTGGCTCCAGATGTGAACGGCACATCGCTGTTGGCGTTCATCAGGCAGATCTTCGTAAGGTCCATCGATACGCTCGTCTTCGACAATATCCCCGACAACACCACAGATGGATTGTTGACGGTTCGTCTCATCGAAACCGCAACCGAATCGAGCCGCATCAAGGGCAACATCAGGCTGGAACTCATCACGACTGGCGTCATACCGGATGACGGAATCGTCATCGCAAGAGTGACAACTACCGGAGCGGCAATCACTGTCGATACTGACCCGATTGAACGGATCAACATCAACACTGTCGCTCAACATGCCGGTCAGACCAATAACCCTCATACCAATCCTCTCAGACAAGATGAAATCCACACATCTGGACTGAAGGTGTTTGGTGATATGCTGGTTAGCGGTGACATCATCATCAATCAGACTCTTAGGGTTCTGCAAGAGCTTCTGTTCACGCAAGGCGTTCAGGTCTTCGGAGAAGCACGATTCGAAGACTCCATCATGTCATCGGGTCTGGTGACCCACCTCGGCTCAGCCCTGTTCAGCGGCCTAGCAAGATTCTTCGGACAGACCATCTACAACAACATGGTGGTCCTATCGGGCCTAGAGAACAAGGGTGACATCTTGATGTTCGGTGACATCAACATGGCATCAGGCAGGCTGGTGGATGGTGCTGACGTTAGTGTCGATCACGAGAAGCTGATCGACCACATCAACGATACCAACAACCCACACGGGCTAACGATTGAGCAACTTTCTGGTCTGTCGATCTTTGGCGGAACCTTGCTGGGCGATCTTGATGTCGCATCAGGAGTCACCATCGATGGTATGGATCTGAGCGAACTCCTGTTCCTCATCAACGGCTCAAACGCTGATCCGATAGGGGCGTTTAAGCTCGGGCACACCCACAATATGTCTGGGTTGCCCTTAAATCGGATCGTCTCGATGCCAGAATATGAAGGAGCGATCTTCAGCGGCATCGGCAGAGGAATTATGGCGGCCATCAGGGACAATGCTTTCAGGAGCAATATCTACAGATGGACTGGTGTTGCGGGCTCTGGTCTTCCAGCCGTTACGAGCCCTCAAATCTATGCGATCATCCAGGATCTCGGTATACCGGGGGACTTCAAACTCCCATCCGGTCTCACAGTGACGATGAGATCTGAAACAACAATTGATTCTGTGAGTGAATCTCAGATTGATTCTATTGAAGTGTTCGACACTGCTGGTGCTGCTGTAGCGATTGTCGATAACACCAGCCTCCGATCAGTAAGCTATTCCGATAAGGCTATTGGATTTGTTGATCCTTCTGTGAACACTTGGGAGCAGGGTAACTTCATGACAATCCAGTACAACCTCAAATCTGTAAGCGGTGTTCCGTTGAGCCTTGGTAGATCCGATCTTGTTTACGAAACCGTCTTCCCACAAGCATAACGATGTCAACTACATGGGAAGTTCCAGGTGATTTTGCTGATATCCAGACCGCTCTGGCTAGCGGCTCCGTAGTTAATGGCGATACGATCAATTGGAACGACCACACGGCAGAGGATGGCAGCGGCAAGATCAACATCACCAAGGAGATTACACTTACCTATACGGCTGCGTTCCGTTCTGGGTATGGGGCAGTCGGTGGGTTAAAAGCATTCCCCACCGTACTCCAGAGCGCCATCGTGCTCCCGACAGTCTTCGTTGACAACGTGGATAACGTCACGATCAACGGGTTCATCGGTCGGGACATTCGCTTCGACAATGATCGGTTGGCGCTTCTTCGAGTGACGGGTTCGGACAACTGCAAACTCATCAACCCGCAAGCATTCGTGTGGGGCCATCAACTAAGTGTCGCGCCCTTCAACGCCGGCAACGGTCATGCGATCAGGATGTCGGGCTGCCTAAACTTCCTGATCCTGGGGGCACGGCTCTTCTCACACCTGCACAATCCAACGACCAACACCTCTCTCGGTGCTGGGATCAAAGCGGTCGGCACGAGCACCGGTAAGATTCTCAACTGCACCATCGACAATTTTAGTCCCACCTTCATCGGGTCGTTTTTCGAGGAAGGTTCGATCCGACTCGAAGGAGGCGGGGTAGACGTAACGGTCAAAAACACCTTTGTTAATGCACGGCCCCTGAACGGGGTGGCAATCGCCTATACGCACTTCATGGCAACCGGGGGTGCGATCTTCAACGCTGCCTCAAACAACAACGCGGCGGCTGACGGGTCGGCTCCGGGCGCTGCCAGCCAGACTCTTGTGCGCCATGCGAACGTGGACTTCTACGGGATTGGTGCCGGCAGGGGCGACGCGGTCGCGGGCGGTTCGGCAGACGGGGCGGGAGTCGCGGACGCAGACCTAGTTGGACGCAGTGACATCGACGGCAATCCATGGCCCGCGACCCCGCATATTGGCGCGTGGGCGGTCGCCAAGACCGTGCCTTCAATCCCCGCTGCGTCGTTCGCCACTACGGCGATGGATGGAGACACTCCCACTCGGACAGTGATGGTGGGTGAGGCATGGGCCTACACAACGGTCGGTGAAGCTCTCGATTGCTTACGGACTCAGTTCGACGTGAATATCTCACTCATTCAGAAGTTCTCTCCTGAGATCGACGGCACCCAGAGAAACGGGGAAGCCGTGTTGGTCTTGATCGACGGCGACCTTGGCGCGCTGCGCGAAAATGATCGGTGTGCCTTCGCTGGCAAAGAATCTTCTGCACTGGTACGTCCGAAGATTTGGATTCAACAGGTCGGAACCCGGATATTCAAGATCGCCAATCCCGCCGTCAAGGGACGTTGGATGTGGGTGGTGCATTCCAACTCTGACACCGATCTCGATATCGCTGGTATCGTCACCAATGAGTGCTTCTCCGATCTCGACAGCAGTTTCGCGGACCTAGAACACAGCGGGACGTGGCCGCGCCCGTTTGTTTGTGTGGTATGGGCGTCGAACGCCAGTACCCCTAACATCACCTGTCGGTTCCGTAACAACCGCATCTTGAACTTTACCAGTGATCCCTTTAGCGGCACGCTTGCGTGCATCCCATTCCTCCTGAGTCGAGGTGGCGGTGGCGGCGATATGAACATCGTCTCCGACTTAAACTATGTCGAACTCGATGTTATCGACAGCAGCGTTGTACTCACTGGAGGTGGTGCTGGGCTCCAAATGTCTAGTAGCAGTGTGGTGATCGGCTCGGCGGGTGGGTCGCTAAGTTGGTCGAACAATACGCTCGTCTCCAAAGGTCTTGTCGCACCTGCTTCTGGGACGGCTCCTACACCGCTTGTGGATGGAGGCACGGCAACTGCTCGCCTGACTCATCACAACAACGTCTCCTACGCGATCTCGGGTGCCCACACCGAGATGATGCTGTCCACGTTCACCGACACGGCGGACTTGGCGAATGCCACGAGCGATACCAGCGCGCCGGGAGGTACGGGATTCATTCACAACCTCGCTGGCAGTGCTTTCGTTGATGACTCAGACTTCGAAGTTGGTGGTGGTGATTTCCATCCCGTAATCGGGAGTGTGCTGGAGAATGCAGCCGATGCTGGTACTGCGAAGACAACAGATATTGACGGTAACCCATGGATCAACGGTGCAAACATAGGAGCGCTCAACTCTATCGGAGTTGCTCCAGTTGTCTCCACACCTCCTACCAGCACTGGTACACTGCTGGTGCCGTACACACTCACTGATGCCACCAGCAGAAGTGGAGATGTTACAGTCTTCTTCTCTACTGATGATGGACGTACTTTCCAGGCTGCCACGGAAGGCACTGGTGGAGATGGCACCACTGGACTGGATTCAAGCCCAGGTGGCACATCTCACACGTTTGCTTGGGATTCGGATGCAGACGGAGTAGGCGCTACTGCAGCAACAAACGTAATCTTCAGGATCGTTACTGCCACTTTCGGAGAAGATGAAAGCGTTTCATTCAGTGTTGAGCAAGCCGCTGGTGTAGTCGTGCAGGCTGACGCTATAGCGCGTATAAACAGATTACTGCAGATTCCATTTATAGTTACGAATGCCTCAGCCGCATTAGTAGTAACTGGTTTGCCCAGTTGGGCTGAAGTGGTCCGTAGCATTGACGGCTTGAGCGGTGTCATTCAAGGTATACCGCCAACAGATGCAGACCTCGGAAGCAGCACGATTACAATAGACGCGGTGTAGAATGCCAACAATATCGCTTAGTGTTATACAGCAACGATTCAGTACCGCCGACCTAAGCGGTATCGACGTTAGGAACTGCACATACTTCTTCCAAACGCCGCATTTCCAAGCCTGCTATGGCAGGATCTATAGGATCGCATCCGGTTTAGGCTTCGTGGCTGGCCAGTCTGGCTTAGGCTTCTTGGCTGATGAAGAGTTTGCCCACCTCAACACTTGGGATTTCCAAATGCGAGGAGGCGCTATCGTACATGGCGATGGTGTTGTATCCGAGGGGAATTGGTCCCAAAGCATCATTGACGATAGGACTCTCGTTCAGGTCAGCGACATCGAAGCCGTCCTCGATAACGTCTTCATCAAGAACGACCTAGGAGTTCCGGTTGGCTGGTCTGGTGTGGAGATCAATCAAGATGTTGACCTGTATCTGTCTTTGGTTGAGAGCGACCGAAGCCGCAATCCAATCCAATCAAGCCGCCTCTACAACGATCTAGAAGCCGTCATCAGTTCAGGACTGCTTGTTGCGACACGAGCATCTGGCATCAACTCACCGATTGACTTCGAGCCTGCCGGCAAGGTCTTCCTACAGCTTCAGCGGCACATCGATAGACGCAATCCTCATAGCGACGTCATGTTCCAAGACTCCATTCAGGCATCCGGCCTGACGGTGTTCTCCGGTATTGAGGTTTTTGGTGATGTTACCGTATCAGGGCTTGACTTTGGTGAATCAGCCACCATGACGTTCCCTGGAACTCTTGCCTTTAGCCGGGGCATCTTCCACAACGATCTCGTCTTCGTTGATGATTCAGAGTTCTTCTCCGGTCTGGAGGTCCGTGGGCAAGCTAGCGGTCTAGAGGTGATCCACAACACGGTGGAGATCACCGATCCTGCCAACCTCCTCTCAGGTACGGGTGTTATCAACAGCAGTGGTATCGAAATCGCAGCAGTTTCTGTCCCGAATGAGGCAGAAACGATCATTTTTGGTGATATTCTGAGCAGTGGAAATATCATCTTCCAAGCCCACCTGCCGAAGACTTTCCCCGGTCAGGAGTTTCTATCAGCCAATGTCGATGATACCAACATAATAGAGCATCATAATCTGCTGCACTGTCATATGTCTGGATTGCAATGTCAGCCAATAGATCCAGATGATCCCAAAACTACCGTTGGTACTGTAGTCTATACAGCAAAAGGTCCATTTCTTGTCGATGGCTCTAGCACTGGTACACAATTATCGAGAGAGGATTTTCTTAAAACAAACTTTGGAGTAGGGAGCGGGCGTTTTGGGCCAGACGGCAGTGTAACATTACTCCCTGGTGGCTTTGCGTCAAAGAACACCCTCTTCTTCCTCAACGTCTTTGATGAGTTTGAATTCAATAGAGTTTCAGTTTTCATCAAACTACGTCATCCTGACCTGAGAGAATACGGCAAGAATTTTGCTAACCCCCCACTGGGCACTAACGTAAACCTTGGCATTCTTCTTACTCCAACTCTTGATAACCTGCGCGATAATCCTAATGACAGGGACGATTTTATAGTGAAATTCGCTCGTCCTATAGATTTGATTAGGGGAACTGCTCCTGAATTAGAATCTTTGTTAGACACATTAGCAACCAATGACGGAGGACTTTTCGGCATTTTCGCTGGAGGCAATGGTCTCGGAAACCAATTCATACCTGACAGTCAGGTCCCTGGGCCAACTCGCACTGCCGCATTACCAGCCAGTGGGACGACAAAAGATTTATCATCGCTATCTAGTGATGTGCCAGGACCGGTACGCGAAGCGATGAATAGTTTTTCTTCTGATCGACTCATCTTAGACACGCTGATCGAAACCGGCAAGAAATCTATCATCAGTAGACGAACTTGGGTGCTGCGCTTCCAGGAGATCACAAAATTCTTAGGTGCAGCTTCTCCGGTGCTTGAGGAATGGGGTCTGATCTTTGAGGTCACACAGCTAGCCAGCAATCCCGATCTGACTACACCATCAGCCATTAGCGGCATTCATCTGCACGGAATTGAAGATCCGATCCTCAGAGGCACTGATCCTGATCCGGATCTCTTCCGCCTTCAGGGGAACCTTGAGCTTGCTTCTGGAGTGCTGATTGACGGCCTCAGGCCAAGTGATCTTAGGCCTCTCATTGACGGCAGCAACGCAGATGCACTTCACAAACACTTGCTGTTGTCGGATCACATGTATGTGTTCTCTGCTCCAACCCAGAAGAACACCATCTTCAGTGGTGCAAGTTTTGGCCTGTTGGATTCAACGAGATTCGCTGGACGCAACTGGTTGGACTGGTACGCTCCGTCAACAGACCAGACCGTAGTGGTGAGTACCCAACTCACCGTTCCTGAGGGCGCTTTTGCGCTCAGGAGTCTAAAGGTTTTGGCTCGTGGCGACATAGCAACCAGCCAAGACCGCAAGACCGGCATCATGGTCCATCTGAACGATACCGACAAGAACCAAACAGTTACTCAAAGAGGCGAATTCTTCCCATCAGAACATGGTGAGACCATCCTGTTCAGTGGCCTCAAAGTCATTGATGGTACATGGACGCCAGGGGAACAATTTGAAGTCATTACGTACTTGAGATCATCATCCGGTCTAGGTATCCACCTAGGCGGAATAGTGGCCGACTTCACTCCTGGTGTTGACGGCTCTGCAGCGAGGGTATAATGCCTAGAGGTGGTAAAACCATAACCAAAGCAGGTGCAACCGGCATCAGCTTGTTGAATTTTCGTTCAACAAGTGAGCCACATGACAGGTTGCCGTTTAAGAACAAGAACGTTAGTGTCCCTGAGACGCCAGTATCGACTGCTAAGTTCGACAGCAGCGACGTCATAGCACCGCTGGTGCCGATATCAAGAATCACCAGAAATAGTGATCTCTCCATCGACATGCCGCAGGCTATCTTGGACCCTAACGGGTTTCCTGCTCGTCAGCGTCAGGAAGTTGTCCTGCTGAGCAGCCCTATTTTCATAGGAGCTTCTACCGATATGGTGACAGGAGCCCTGCGGGGGTTTCAATGGAATGAATCACAAGTCGGTAGATCCCTTCTACCCACTGACCCCGTTGAAGAGGCCAGACTTGGTCAGAATATATCTGAAACCGTCCAGCCGCTTGCGGACTGGACCGCTCTTCATTGGTTCTTCCGTTTTAGTGACTGTCCTGACATGAAAGGTGGTACTGATTGGGAGGGAGTCGATCAAGGACTCCCAATCAACGACAACCTTACCATGTTGGACCCGATGAATCCTCTCTTCATCGCCGACAACTGGATCACATCCAATCAGACTTATCTGCCAGTCAGATCTCAAACCAGTTTAACCGCCTTTACTGTTGACAACGAAGGCGGTGTGCTGATCATTGAACCACAGGGCGTTGACTCTATCGGTCATTACGTTCACACCCGTTTCAATCCACGTAGGAGGGTTTCCTTCAATCCGAATCCATCAGAGGATGATGTGATTGGCTTGGTCGAACAGGACACAGATGACCGCACGCACCGTTACATCAATTTTACATTGGAGTCCAGCGTCCCAGGCATCCAGGTAGAGGTGCTGTTGATGTCAAGGTTCTTCGCCAACACCAATGGCCGCGCTCCATTGGATTTGCGTCGAGTCGTCACTGTCGATAAGGCCGACGAACCACTGGAGTTCTTTATCGATATCTCTGACACGTTCCTGTATGACCGCAACCCAGCCGATACCGATCTGACAATCTACGATGAACCTCCAGTGTTGGCGTATTTTGCCCTAAAGGCCATAGATCCAAGGCCATGCACGTTGAAACTTTACCGGGTAAGAGCCCTCAACGGCATCTTTAGCCATGCTGCTGGTGCGACCAACTTCGCCAAGGGCGTTGAGCAGTATGACTTCACCAAGCAGGTAAGTGTTCCGACCATTACCATTGGTGCTGAACAGACCCTCGTTCAGTTTGGAGGCCGATTCGTCCAGTTCATGGGCGTTCTCAGCACAACCAACCCTCCGTTCGTTCCGAGAGTTGTAACGGGCATCGACATAGATTTTGCCGTAGGGCAGTATCCTACGGCTGATGATCTTATTGGTACCAACAAGACTTGGGAGCTACCGCCAGAAGGCGACGACGTAGAGGCTGCGCCAAAATTCCCAATTCTGGACGGCTGCGTGAAAGATTTCGTCTCTGCGACTTGACAAACGCCCTCTGACGTGGTATACTCTGGCAGCGGGAGTACCAAGAGGATGAATGCCGTTTCAGTTCGAACAGATTAACCCAGAGACCGTCATCATAAAGGTTCTACCTCCAGACGGTCTCCAGTGGCTCAATAATCTCCACTACGTTTTCAATAACTTGCTGACTCGCTGGGAGTGGGACTCCCGACGAGGAGGCTATCGTATTGCCTTATGGGATATATGGGTTGTCCGATATGGACTACAGGCGCTTAGCCTGGACCATCTGGTCGTCCTTGACGAGACTCTTGCAAAGACTGTCTGCGATCTAGAGTCCCACATCGGTACTACTGGCATCCCAAGCCTGTCGTTCCTAAAGCCTCTACGCAACTTTCAGTGGGAATCGATAGCATTCGCACTACCGCGCAAGGGATGCCTGATCACTCATGACCGTGGTCTCGGAAAGACTGTGTGTGGCATAGGTGCGGCTTACGCGAAAATGGTCATGCAGGGAGTAGATCACGCCTTATGCGTGGTTCCATCCTCAGTGAAGCACAAGTGGGCCAAGGAAATACAGGCCTTTATTGGTGCTCCGTACAATTCTACAGTCGTAGTAGAGGGTTCGCCAGATGAACGCCGCGCGCTATGGGACGAAGAGGCCAAATTCCACATAGTCAACTCTGAACTGCTCGTTAGAGACCTAAAGGGACTCCTACAGAGGTGGAAATGGAAGCGTAACCTTCTCATCGTAGATGAGCACCACCGCTACAAGAACGTCGTCAGGTATACTGACGGAAAAAAGATGAGGGTCTCACGGACGAAGGCAATCCGCAGAGTCATGAAGGCCAGCAATGGAGGTGTTATCGCGCTAACCGGGCATGACATCCACAAGCTTGAGCATTGGTTTGAGATGATGAAGGCCGTCAACAGCAACGTGTTTGGCGCTCAAGGAGAGTTTGACAAAAAGTTCCTCATCATCGATAATCGCTTTGGCCGCAACATTGCCGGCTATAGAAACAAGTGGCTGTTTTCACAGAAACTTCAGCCTATCATGTTTCGGAAGTCCAAGGCAGAAGTCCTGCCGGAACTACCCCCGAAGACTTATGAGATCAGAGAGGTCGAGCTTACCGCTACAGAGCGGTCCAACTACCGCAAACTCGTTAAGGGCGAGCTAGAACTGTCGGACACAGACCGATCAATCCAGGTCAACTTCCCAAACGCCCTCACGAAGCTGCTATATCTGAGGAGGCTTCTGGTCTGTCCGACCCTGGTGTCGAATGAATTGAAGCCAGAAGTCTCCAGCAAGTTCCGAGAACTGAAGCACATCCTTGAAGAACCAGACGGATCAGCCAAAATCGTCATCTTCTCTCAGTGGGAACAGGTCGTTCAGAAGGTCGTATCGTTCCTCGGAGACAGCAACTGCCACATCATAACGGGTAACATCAAGGACTCTGCACAAGCAGTTGCCGATAGGTTTATGCGTGATCAATCCAAGCGGTATTTAGTTATCGACACCGCTGGGGGTGAGGCGATAGACATTCATGGCTACATGGATGATCAGAATCAGTGGCAACCCGGAGCCGATATGATCATCTTTATGGATGAGCATCTCGATCCCGGTACGAACGAACAAGTCGCTGACCGGCTGCACCGCTTCATTCCTGACGATGAGGCAATCCGCAAATGGCACGTCACTGTGATCAAGATCAGAGCAGCCAACACCATAGATACGAAAATCGCTGAGAAGTTAGAGCACAACACACAGCTTGCCGAGCACATCAAGCAAGGCACCTGCACGATGGAAGATTTGGAGCACCTAGTATGACGTTTCCCTATTTGACATCAAGCGGCCAATTTATGCTTGATCTACTGGGCCATGAAGCCATTAGCGTATACTGCATCATAGATGCTAAGTCGGAAGGCGGTAGACTTATCGTTCCGAAAGACCGGTTGATGACAGAACTGCACATGACCGGCCCAAAGCCACTAGATCGACTACAGATTGCTGATCTCGTTACGATATCTGGACGTGATACGTTGTCGTTGTCGGTCAACAACCCCTCAATCCCACACCTGAAAGACTTCTGCCAAATCATCTCCTCTCTGGGCAAGATCATGCCAATGAGGGAATGGAAGTCCAAAGGCTGGTATCATCTGTTCCAGATCAGCCATGTCGAGAACCCCTCACTGGTCTGGAGGGTGGGTGGCAAAAACGTCACCTCGATCACCCTAAGGAATCCAGCAGCAGTCATCGTCAACGGTCTCACGGAGTTTCTGCCCAATGGCAACTACCAGAGCTTCGCAGGTGCCTACGACAAGGTTTCTGGTGATCAAGTGAGTGACGTGGTGTGCGAGCACCAGATAGGAAAACCAGTCAACCATGCTCCTCAGCCGATCACTATTGGAGGCCTAGCCGAGCCGCTACGTCCCAAGAAGAAGACATGGCACGAGGTCTCAATCCACGAGTGGAACACCAGACACCTCGCTGATTGGATCATAACTGCTGTCGAACATGCCACTGGACACGCAGCACCATTCACAACCGTTCAAATACATGGCCTCAAGAACGCTGTCCACCAGCTATGGAGGAAGCGTCATCAATCCTCTCAACACCAGTCTCCTATGGAGGAGTTCAGTCACTTTGTCAAGTGGCTGATCGAGCACCCAAAGTTTTTTGCGGTACCGACCTTCTTGGTCTCAGACAAGATCATGACCATCTATGCGTCAGATGCAATTAGACAAATACAGACAACAGCTTCCTCGGTTGATGACCCATTTGATATGTAATGAATAAAGTAAGCCCAAAATTCCTAACTCTCAAGAGCCAGATAATCGATGCCTGCTCTGTCTGTGGTGGGCAAGGCTGGAAGGTTGGCTCTGCTGGCATTCAGGTGCCCTGCAGTTGCATGAGGGAGATGACCGCCATAGCCGCTATCGCCAAGGGTAACGTCCCTGAAGAGTATTGGGCGTTCGTGCTCGACAGCTATCCTGGCGATAGAGTGGTCAAAGAGCAGATGAAAATCTTGCTTGACTGTTGGCGTACTACTGGGGACGCCAAGTATCTAACCTTGTTCCTGACCGGACCATACCGTAGAGGCAAAACCTCTCTAGCGGTCTCTGTTGCGAAAGCTTACGTCGATCTCAAGCCTGACTCGACTGTCCGCTACATCACTGCACGAGAACTGGAGTCTGTCCACTTCGACAGCAATAACCATCGCGGCATCTATGAGATTGCTGAGGTGGACTTCCTAATTGTTGACGAACTCGGGAAAGAAGTGACAGCCCGTAATGCCGACCCTACAAAGAGAGCAATGCGCGGCGTACTGGATATCATCATCCGGGCAAGACGCACCTCTCAGCCGACCATCGTCATCAGCAATCTTGATCTGGAATCAATCAAGAAGTGGTACGGTAACAATCTCAACATCATATTCACTAACGACTTCATCACGGCGCATTGGACTGATAAGTCTCCACAGATCAACTTGAGGTAAGTATGGCGAACCGATTTGTATCCACATATGACGTCAACGCTGAAGAGATCGTCATCAGAGGCCTCCTGTATCCTTCGACTCACTTGGTTTTTGATGAAGTCTACTATAACGTCAAGCCAGAATACTTTGGCGGTAGCTCAGTAGATCAGAAGTCTGGTCTGTTGAAGGACTTCTTCAAGACCATCGTGATGCTGAGGGATAAACTCCACACACTGCCGACTCCCGATATCATTAAAAAAGAACTCATTAGAGATCGCAAGATCACCCAGGTCCACAGTGACATTGCTTATCTGGAAAAGTTGCTTGTTCTCCAGCACCCCACAGAGATCAACGTCCGTGACGCCTATCTGCGGATGCTGGCAGTCTACGACAACCGATGTGCGGCATCAACGTGCGAAGAAGCGCTCGATATGCTGTCTCGCAAAGGCGGTACCGCCGCTTTGGAGCACATGCGTTCTGCTGGAGCCGCCAGAACACGTAATCTCCGGAAAGAGTTCAAGGTCTTCGACTATGTTGATGAGTACGGGCTTCGTAAGCGCTATCAGGTAGAAGCGCAGAGCAACATGGTCACTGGTCCAAAACGGATACCGTTTGGAATCCATGGTCTTGATGCGGCTACTGGTGGAGCCGGTCCAGGAGAGTTCATCGTCATCGCCGGAGCAACAGGTGGCGGTAAAACAATCTCCCTACAGGACATCGCCGCCCACATGGTCGAACAAGGACTCAGTGTAGCGTTCTTCTCTAAGGAGATGGTTGAAACGGAACTCGGATACAGATTCGACAGCCGATTCAGTGGCGTCCAGCATCCTCACTTCTTCGAACACCAGCTATCCCAAAATGAGTTCTCTATCTGGGACGCTACCATGCAGAACATCCCCAAAAATCGCCTAAAGCTGATCATCATGAACCGTAACTTCACGGTTGAGCAGATGGACAAGGCGCTCGATAGCATGGAGTGGAACTTCAGGCCAGATGTCGTCTTCGCCGACTACATCGGAATCATGCACCCCTCTGGAGGAAACACCAGGGGGTGGGAGGCCAAAGAGATCGTCTGTGAAGAGCTAAAGGACTTAGGGCGTGATCGTAGCTTCCCAACCATCTCAGCCGCTCAGCTTGTTGCGTCGGCCAGAGAGAAGCTCGAAATTACAATCGAAGACATCGCCGTAGGTAAGCTGGCGATCTCTCAGGCCGCTGATGTGATTGCCGCTATCCTAAGCGACCCATGGCTGAAGGCCATCAACAAGGCTGTCCTACAGATCCTCAAGGTTCGAGGCAAAGAGCCTCAGCGGGTTAGATATGATCTCTTCCCTGACCTGAACCGTATCAGAATCGATACTGGATTCCACCAGCCGCCGCTTCCTCCTGGTTGGCAGCAGCTTGTCGATCAAAGTACAGGAAAGTCATACTTCATCAATCCGGATGGCGACTCTCAGTGGGATGCCCCACAGACTCTGCCTCCTCCGAAGGACCCTCAAAAGGGCGTGCTGGTTCACGATCAAGTAACTGGAGAACTCCTTAATGCAGCAGCAGTTTGATGTCCACCAACTGAAACGACACGTTGATGTCGAAGACGTTCTGACCCATTATGGGGTAGAACTTCACAGAACCAACGGAAAGTCGAACGGTCACTGCCCTTTTCCCGACCACAAGGACAGAAGCCCTTCATTTGTGATCTGGATAGCTGGTAACTATAAGGGAAACTTCAAGTGCAGTTGCGGGCAGGGAGACATTGTATCATTCATCAAGCGCATGGAGGACTGCAGTTTCGTTCAGGCTCTAGAACGGCTCGACCAGTTCAGTAGTGGATCACCAATGGGGCTGGGCTTCGACATAGCCGGGCTACAGGAAGAACTCAACCTGATCACCAATCACGAAGAGGACTACCGATCCGACCCTCCTCCGCTGCCGGTCTGCTGCCGCAACGGGTGGCCGATAGCGCACTACATGTGGTGGAGACGCAACTATGACGTCGATGCTGCATCTAAGATCATCAGAGAGTTTGATCTGATGTGGTGCAACGATAGGACAAAATTCCCAAATCGGGACGGTGATCCGTGTCTATCTTTCAATCACACCATCATCATCCCCATTTACACCATAGAGGGCGATTACAGGCTCTTTCAATCCCAATTAGTCTCGAACCCCCCACCTTCCAAAAATAAGCTGTTCCCGTCAAGCCAGGGGCTACTGAGGGACTCATTCTTCGGTGGGCAGCAGGCCCTAAATGAGGACAGGTGGTGTGTTGTTGTAGAGGGCTTCTGGGACATGGCTAGATTGTGGAGTTTGGGGATTCCCGCCATCGGCACCATAAACGCCAACTTCACCACTCAGCAGGCATACGCGCTCATCAAAAATTTCGACCGTATCTACCTGGGCTACGACAACGATCTCCCCTACCGGCTGCCTGATGGTCAGATTAGGCTCGGCGCTGGTGAGCAGGCATGCAGCAAGGTCCACAGTCTCACCAATGGTTTGGTGGAGTTAAAAAGAATGGCCATCCCACCTGGAGTAGATCCTGATGGGATGACCGGAAAAGAGATCGTTGATGCCATCGACAACGCTTGGGACTACAGACCTAGCCAGATTTAGCCTTGAGTTTATCGAGTTCAGAAATTACAAGGTCTACTTCACCTTTTGCTTTTTCGAGAGCTTCAATGAACTGCTTGGCAGAAACTCCCAGAGTGAATGCCATTCGATGCGCTCCGTAGCAATGAGAAGTTATCAGAACCTCTTCGTAGCCGGTAACGCGATTGTAAACTACTCGTACTGTGAGGGCTTCGCCCCCATTGGATTCAGGGTTGATGGTTACCCGAGTGCTTTTGATCGGTTGTGGGTCTGTCATATTATCTCCTTAGTTAATCGTCTGTGGGTCTGTCATATTATCTCCTTAGCTAATCGTCATCATCCTGCTCCACTTCTTCCTTGAGAGTGCTGGCGAGAGTCCTGCGCGCCATGACCTCTCTGAGGACATCACCAAGGCCTCTGTCCATGCAGCGATGTTCTTCGATGATCATTGTGGCGTCACCAAAGCTGATGTCGTTCTTGAGACGGCCCATAATGAACGACACCTCTTCCTCATTGAAACCACGATCAGCGAGCAGCTTGACGACTTCAACGGTTTGGCTGTCTTTGCTGATCTCAACGACCTTGCTGAACCGCCCGGCCCGGATGAGTCTCGCCGGAAGCTGATCGACGTAGTTGGTTGTTGCCATGACGATGCAGTCCTCAATGCTGGTCTCTCCATCAAGGAACGACAACAATTGCGTTTCGCGTCCAACGACGTTCTCAAGATCTTCTAGGATTACAAAGATAGATTTGTCGGGCTCAATCTGCTTGAGCGTTTTGCACCATCCAACGACTGAGTTGATGTACCCGTTATCACAAAACAAAGTGATGAAGTTACGTTTCTGCAACAGCCCAGACAGCGCCATAGCGAGCGTGGTTTTTCCGGTTCCGGGTTCGCCATAAAGCAGGTAGTTCCTGCTGCGTCGTGCCTTATTGGCCGTGTACTGATCAGCGCGATCAACGAACGACATAACGTCATCCAAGATCTCCTTCGAGATTCCTTCCGTTGGGAGATTGATACGACTTGTGTCGATCTTCTTCTCGGCGAGGTAACTTTCGTCTGAGGCATCGTAGACCCCAATAGGTATTTCGTCACACCTGGGACGGCTTCGTGTCATATAACAGAGTGACCCGTCATGAAATATCTGCTCCCACCAAGTCTGCGGCTCTTTAGTTTTGTTGGTTTCCATTGCTTCACCTTCAGCAGGTTGTGATCTACGTCGTATTAGTTTTCTGATCATTGGTCTACGTTGACGTTCCCAGTTAGGATGTCGAGTAGTTCGAGAGCGCTTTCAGCGCGCTCCATGTTCTCCAGGTTTGGCTCGTTTACGAGCGCCCTGAACGCGTCCCGCACCGGCTCAAGCATTTCCTTTTTGACGTTTTCCTGTTCCATTGCATCGAGGATGTTTTGAGGGACGTTTTTCTGAACGATCAGGGGGAGTCCGATTTTTCTAGCTTTCCATGCGATGAATTGAGCCTGCTGCTTGGACGCTTTTCTGGTTAGCCTGAGGTCGTTGTGGAGTTGTCCCTGCAAGGCGTCGTTGATGATCGTCTCGGCGCTGCTGAGCGTTATTCTTGCAATCGCTCTCACAAACATACTGAGCAGTTGGAACTGATCTTGTGAGACGACCCCCTCAACCTCAGTAGATTTCAGCATGATGATCGTGTGCGGGTCATCTTCCTCAATGAATGGGAGTTGGCAGGCGTGGCGGAAATTGCATGGTACCGTAAAAGTATCCAATACACTCATCGGTTTTATCTGTAGTCCAGAGGGGTTGATCCGATTCGGATAGATAAATTTCTCTTGCGTCGTAATGATGTCCTTGATGACACAGGCAGTTACATAACTCAAGCCTGTTGCCAGCACGTACGGCATCTCCAACTCACCACGATATAGCCAATCATGAATAAGCGTGTGATATTGTCCTGTTGCAGGAGCCTCGTGTTTCAGATAACGAAAAACAAAATACACACACGTTTCTGTAATGCGAGGCTCTCCATGCTGGGTCAGCATGACGACGCAAAATTTTTCTTTGTCTGCGAAGAGTTGAGTACCGTCAGGAAATGGCATTAGGCGTGCGCGACTGCAAGGTCGGGCTCAACGGGTTCGGGGGTGGCCTCTGGTTCCGGTTCTGGCTCAGCCTTCTCCAGGATGTCTGGAAGGACACTGAATCCACGGTTCTTGATCTCAGCGACCAGATCCTCCGTGGCGAGATCTTCCAGGTTGGCCTTGGGGGCTCTAGCGGCCAAGAACTCGACGTGGAGGATCTTCAGGGTACGCCGGCCTTCACCGTCACGGGACAGGACACCCTTGCGGATCAGTCTGTCCACATGGCCCTGTGCGGTGCTGGTGGAGACCTCCAGGCGAGCAGAGATGTCCTGCAGGGTTGGCGGATAGCCCTTCTCGTCGTGGAAGTCCGCGATCACAGTCAGAACGTTGATCTGCTTATTAGTCAGCGGCCTGAGGAGGGTACTCTTATTTGCTAATTCCATCATATCGTTCTCCTATTTCTGCCTTCTGTTGGCTTCAAATTCCTGATGGGCCTTTTCGAGAGCCTCCTTGACGACATCTCTGATGCTTGAGAGGTCCTTCTTGTCGCCGCCTTCCATGAACTTGACCATGTCACTCCAGTCGCTGTGGACATTTGTGTATTCGAGCTTGTCGCAGGCAGTCTCGAAGCTCACCGCGCCAGCGTAGATGACCTGACTGATGCCCTTCATGGTATCAACGCAATCTACGATCTTAGCGATCACACTGAAGCTCGGGTTGTTCTTATACTCCTCCAAGCGCTTGGTGAGGGCTTTAGCGACATCCCTCATCGCATCAGACATGTAGGGTAGGAGATCCGGCATACTGCCGATGCAGACACACGAAATGGCGTTGCGGATTTGCTCTTCGTCCTTCTCCGGCACATCGTCTGGTCGGTCTTCGTGTCCAATGCAGATTGGCTGCTGGATGTTTTTGTTGTTCTTGAGGCCGAGCTTCTCTTCGAGTTTTGTGGCCATGTACAGCATCGAGAGATCGACGTGGAAGTACTGGTCACACTGATCGCACTGGACGATCTCCACAAGCGGCCCTTCGGGCTCGCTGGGGACATCGATGATCAGCATGTTGCTGCAGTTGCGGCAAGCCAGAGAAGATGTACTCATCGTGCCCTCCTTAGAGCCCGGTCGTGCAGACCTGTAGCAGGTGCTCAGCAAGGATGACGTTGCCCTGCTTCTTGTCGCTTCGGTTGATGACGATACTGCGGTCACACCAGTCCTCGTGCTGCTTCTGATAGCTCGCACACTCCCGCTCATACTCCTTATCGTCGTGGAGATGGAGGATCAGCGCCAGGAAGACGTTGATGTCGCGTTCCTTGCGCTGCTTGTTGAAGCGCTCGACGTAGTCCTCATCGACGTGGCAGAGCCCGTCAGTGACGAAGATGATGTCGGCCTTCCCGAACTGGTGCTCCTTTTCGATGACATTGAGGGCGAAATCGAGCGCAGCAGAGAAGTTCGTTCCTCCACGAGGATCGGTCGATGCGTACTTAGTAAGGGTTTTGAAGTTGTCCTTGGAGGGATCGACGTGGGCGTCGTTGAAGACGCACTGATCGAACCAGCAGACGTGCAGGTGGCGATTCTCACGACGAGCCATCTCTGCTACGGCCAGGAAGCACGCGTTCGCCCAGTACATGGCCGACACGCCTTCGTGATCACGGTAACCGTAATAGCCACCGTCGCTCATCGACCCCGAAGCGTCGATGCACATCACGATTGGCCCCTTGCCGGCACGACCCTCACCCTGGATTTCGTACTGTTGCAGGGTGCTGTCGAGATAGCGCTGGTGGAAGCTGTCTTCGAGTTCAGGAATAGCGAGATTGATGAGTTCCGAGGGAACCAGTCTAGTGATGTCGTTGCCGAGCTTGACGTCGTGGATCTCAGCCGGAGCGTCCAGGACGCGCTTGGAGCGCATGCCGTCACTCAGGTTGACGATGCGACCGGCGAGCCTGGAGATCTTCTTGAGCTTTTCGTTGTGCTCAAGTGTGCTGGCGATACTCAGAACCCGATCAGCATCGAGATTGTAGCCGTGATGAGCGGCTTCACGACCAGCCTGCAGACCGCAAGTGGTCTGGGACTCGTTGAGGTCCTCGACCTTTTCGTTGGTATTCCCGAGCGCCTTGTTGATGACGTCCCGGATGTCCTGATCACTGAGAGGGCATTCGGTGTTGCCGGCCTTATCGCCTTCACCTTCACTTTCACCGTCTTGTGGCTGGTTGTCCTCGCCCTTGCCTTCGCCATCCTGTGGCTCGCCCTTGCCCTGGCCTTTGCCCTTGCTGGGCTGGCCCTGTCCCTGGCCGGGCTTTCCCTCACCCTGGCCTTCGCCTTCGTTCTGACCGATTCCGCCCGCAAGAGGCGCACCATCAGGACCCTGCATGCTCTGGAGAGCGTCCAGAAGCTCCCTGGCAAGGACAATGGCACCGTACGTGCTCAGGAACGGGTCAAGCTCGCTGTAGGCACGGAGCTTTTGAAACTCCTTGTTCTCGCTGAGGCTCAGGAGGAGTGCCCGGTTGAGTACCAGTGGAGCCTTGATTTCATCGGCCAATTCGGGAGTGAGCCCGAACATAAGCTGCCAGACGTCGCTGACAAGCTCTGCGGAATCTTCGTTGATGACCGCTTTAGCCTGCTCACGCAGGTTGTCTACGGCCTGAGAACCCTCACAGACGTCCTCCCAGCAGTCCAGATCGGACTCAGGCCACGTAAGGCAGAGGTCGTTCTGCTCGATTGGATCACGTTGCGTCGTCTTGGCGGTCATTGTGTGCTCCAAAGACAAGGGGAGCAGTCCCCTATTAGGTTCTGCTCCCCAGTATACCGCACGAAATGCCGTATGTCAAGTGAAAACGCCGAAAAACGTTCTACGCGGTGAATCTTGCCTCCCCGGTTGGGGCAGCAGCCACACTCAAGCCGGTTAGATTGTACAGCTTGAATTCTGCCTCGCTGAAGACACGGCCATTTGTTGCAATGCCACCGATCTTCCTGTTCTTGGGCGATTTGGTCCTGTCGGTCAGTGTGGGCGTTCTGGCCTTGAACCTTTTGACCCGCTCCAAGACGGTCTCTTTCCGTTCGTTCCGCTCGACCAGTTCTAGCTCGCTTTCCCGGTACCAGAAGTTGTTCGCGAGCTTGTATTCGTTGCCCGACTTATGCGCCTTACGCTCTACGATGACGGTGTTGTTGGCCGAGTAGTAGTCAAGGGTGTCAAGGGTGTCAAGGGTGTCATGCTGTTCGTGCTGAACAGAGACGCAGTCTCCGAGACCAAACTTGAATCCAAACTTATATTCCGGCAGTGGTTCTGGAGGCAATGACTCTGTAGGGGCTTTCCCTGCGTACCATCCGGTAAGGGATTTCTCTGAGTACCATTCACCGTTATCGAGCTTGTAGCGGATAAGGCCTGACATGAATGCATACGACACCACGGAACCTAGATGTTCGCCGGTTTCACGGTACAGCAGTTGATCCCCGATGCTGAATTTCCTTACGTAATGTATTGTCGCAGGGACTAAGTCTTCCTCTTCATACCAAACACTATCATTTTTGACTCTGTAGTAGTTGGTCATCGCATCACGGTCGCCTTCGCGTTCTACTACGGCTCCTAGGGGTAGAGGACTTTCATCTTTACCGTACAGTACTTGATCACCCACCTCGAACTTCATCTCTGGCATTGGCGGGTCAACCTTCTTGCCGGCCATGCGCAGGTGGATTCCGTGGAACCACTTGCCGTCATTAGCACCAAAGAGGGCGAGATGGAGACCAGCAAGCTGGTAGCTATAGCTGTACACGGTTTTGTCTTGTGCAGGTGCCACTTTCTTTCGAGTTATCCTGTAAGCTTTGCCCGGCTTAAACTCGCCATCGTAATATGGATAACGCCCAAGCACTACATAGTCTCCGACCTCAAATCCATTTCCGTATTCTTCGATAAGAAGTTCAGGTTCCTTAGGAAGTTTCGGAACAACACCCTTGACAATACCAGTGATGATCGGAGGCATCACTAGCTTCTCAGTCTTCTTGCTGGAGATGAACGGAATGACCTTATCGTCCTTTTTCAACCTGCGCTTGATCGCACTAAGCTGGACTTCATGCTTGACATCGTTGATGGCCAGGGTGTTTTGCTCCTGACGAAACTTGTCGGACATCTTGCTGATGTCGTCCATCTTGTCATAGACGTCATCTACGGCCACGAGGACTTCTCGGAGGCTCACGTCAGCTTCGTGGTCATGGAGGATACTGGCGACTATGCTGCCTGTCCGGTCATCCAAATAGATGCGCTTCTTGGAATAGGGGACGAAGATCATGCGACCTTTGATGCGGTACTCATGCCCGTAGACTTCTCGGTAGCCGAAAGAAGCCGGGTCATTCTCATCAAGGAAGCAGTATATGAATCTCGTACCAGACCGAATGTAGTCTGCGGAGTTCTTCCGGACACGGTTGATGACCTTGACCAGAAAAGCAATGGCCAGAGAGGATGCGCCCGATAGGGCGATCATGAGTGCAATTTGCTGCAGCATAGTTATGTCCTTAGGTTGGAGGGCTCTATAGACATCATCACACAACAGAGCCCTACCTAGAAGTTTGCCACGACAAGGATATCACACCAGAGTGGATTTGTCAAGGAGAAAATCCAGAAAAGTTAAGCCAGCACAGAGTGCGATTTTCCGCCATAAATCATCCTGCTACTTCGTAGCAGGATGAGTATGTATTCTTAGACATTTAGGGTCTTTAAATAGGGTTTAAACTCTTAGCCTTCAGTAGAAAGTACTTTCTATCATTCTCAAAGCCTTACCGTCATGCCCTTATAGACAATAGAAACAAATAGTCCCAAAAAGGTTCAAAGCGATTTGGATTGATGAAAAGTATGCCTACAGATTGAGCGGAGGAAAGAAAAACCGAGAAAACAGCTTGACCGGAGGGCTACGATGTGGTATGATTGCAGCGATTCAATAGGTCCACAATTTTTAGGAGGACGAGATGTTGAAAGATGCGCTTACGGACCATGACGAGTACGAGGAGTTCATGGAACGATTTTTCCAGGGCGGACGTGAGCAGTTTGTAGCTCACATCTTCAACCCAGAGTTCTTTCCTGGTGCTGACCCGATCAGGTGGCATCACTTCTGGTCGGCCAGTCTGCTCACCCGCAATCCACACGCCCTAGGAACCCACAAACTTTCTGCCGCGCAGGTAATTACGTTTGTGGCCATGAAGGATGGTAGGTTCGGATTCTCCTGGTGCAGCGAAGTTGAGCCGAACTGGTCCAGGCGCATTGGCCGCGAGCAGGCCATCGAGCGTGCCAACGAACATGTCGAGACCGAGCCGGTTGAGGACGAGGTTGACGAGGCATTCGTCGCTCGCAGCAGAGAACTGCATGTGATCGGCGAGAAGGTTCTTGGCGATATGAGCCTGCGTGAGCCGTCAGACCGGTTCAACACAGAAGCACAGGCTGCCTTTACTGAGCATCGACAGAAAGAACGACAGGTAGAGGAGAATAGACAGATAGAGCATGAGCTTGCCGACAGAGATCAGCCCGTGATGACTGCGATATTCCGGTAAGACAATAGAATAGATACCTGCCAGACGCCACATGGTGGCGTCTGTACTGTTTTGGAGAAAACTATGAACATTCTGGATAGGATAAAGGGCTGGCTCACGAAGCCGAAGCCAGTAATGCCGGTACTGCCCGGAAAGGACGTTGACCTGTCGGATAAGGACAACAGGATTGATGCATTACATAAATTTCGTGTGCATGTTCCTACTGATAAGGAGATTGGCAAGAAGAAGATTCTCAAGAAACCGAAAAGAGTAACCAACTACAGGCTCGATCAGCCCGTGATGGACATCAGCCATTCGAAGCTCCTACAGGCGATCCTTTACTATGAGGCGGTTCGTATGGAACGTCTCAAGAACATGAAGCCGATCTACCAGATCCCATGCAAGACGGCCCTTCTGCCGAATTTCAAGGCCCTAATGGCTGGACAGTATTTTGATCCGGTTGGGCCTTCACCTATGGGTATGGAGGATGGACATGCCGATAACACTAACGCTTAACGAGTTTCAGGACATGATCGGGCGCTGGGCGGATGATAAGTTCCCCAACTCGGAGCCATCGGATACCTTGCTGGTGGCCTGTGAAGAACTCGGTGAGGTCTGCCGTGCTCACGTTAAGGGTAAACTTGGATTGAGAGGGACGCCTGAATACTGGGAGGAGCAGATCCAGTACGAGATCGGTGATGTTCTGCTGACGTTGGCGCACTTCTGTCACAAGAAGGGCTTCACCCTGCAGGAGTGCATGGAGATGACCTGGAACCACAAGGTCAACAAGGATTGGACCAAAGAGCCCTATCAGGGTGGAAGGATAGGCGCAATGCACGAACTCGTAGGCCGTAAGATCATTGAAGTCCGTTATATGACGGATGAAGAATTGATGAATGAAGGATGGAACGGAGAACGTGCCCCTGTAGTTCTTGTGCTCGACAACGGTGATCTCTTGTACCCGTCGCAAGACGATGAAGGTAATGGCCCTGGTGCGCTGTTTGGGTTTGAGCAGAAGAGTGGGAACAATGTGGCCCATGATGCGCCATAAGCAGTAACGAACAAAGCCCCGCTCTCGCGGGGCTTTGTTCTGACCAACACACACCAACCACTACTTCTTCTTGTGGGTTCCCCAGGCCGGGGAACCGGCATTCTCCTTGGCCGCGCTGTTGCGAGCCTTGATGACCTTTTCGGCGGCATCGGGATCGCTCCACATGCCGAGCTTCCCGAGGAGGGCATTCTTGGCATCATCGACCTCGTTGATGAGCGCTTCGAGCTTCTTCTTGATGCGCGGATCGCGCTTCGCACGGTCGGCCAGCTTCAGGGCCTTCTTGGAGATGTCGTTGACCTTGATGAAGATGTCACCGAGGTTGCCGTGGGTGTTCTCGGCTTCCTTCATGATCTTCTTGATCTTCGAGAACTGGTCCCGGATCTTGTCGAGATCGCCCATGTCCGGAGCGGCGACCGTCATGACGATCTTCTTGATCTCCTTGATCTCCTCGGTGCGACGCCAGAAGCAGTTCGACAGGATGGCGAGATCCTCTGTGGCGGCCTCTTCCAAGCCGGCCAGCCACGCCGAAGCCTTGACGAGAGACAGGATCGGCTCGCCATCGACAGGGCTGACGTTGCCAGCACTCTGCATCATGGCGCGCTCGGAGATGTCAACCCCCTCTTCGCGGAGCGACATGAAGAGATCGGCAGCCGCTTTCATGACCGAGGCGGGAACCTTGATCTCCATCACGGCCTTCTGAGCGGCCTGAAGCTCCTTGAGGGTGATGGTTGTCGGGTTCTTCACGAAGCCGCCACCGTTGAGCATTTTCTGAACAGACAGCTTGCTGTTCAGGCGCTCAACGTTGTAGCGCAGCGGAATGCGATCCCAGAAAGCGTGGTCTTCACGCTCGGTGGGAAGCTCGTTGCTGGCAAGCAGCGCACTCATCAGGGGGATGATTTGCTGTTCGCCGGCTTCGTAGTAGATGCGCTCATTGAGGATCGTCAGCAGAGCGGAACGAATGGCCGCACTGGACTTGAAGATCTCATCGAGCAGGATGAAGTGGCCCTTGCGGATCGTTCCGTCAGGGTGACGACGAAGGCCTTGGTCGGCCTTCAGGGCTGCGATGCTCGGAGCACCGAAGAAATCCTCAGGAGAGGAGAACTTCGTGCAAAGTTGACCCCAGTACTGACTGCCAGTGATGCGTTCCGCGAAGGAGCGGATCATGGCGGTCTTTGCGGTACCGGGCAGGCCGAGCATGAAGACATGCTGCTTCGTGAGGGCTCCGATGATCATACCTTCGATGACATCGGAGCGCTCCAGGAACGAGCCATTCAACTCGTTCTGGATGGCCAGGATGGCCTTCCGGGTCTTCTCGGTTGGAGAGTTCTTCGTCATGGTACCTGTGTGGTGTGTGGCCAAAAATCTGTCTCACTTGACTGGGGAAGTATACACCATGATGTTCAGATTGGCAAGCGAAATCTCATTTTTCTGGCGGATTTTTTCCTAGAGAAAGTGCTTGACAATGCAGGTTTGTGTGGTATACTGGGGTCAACGTGTCAGGCTCTTTTGGGAGGAAACCATGCCACGTCACAAGAGCGGTAAGACCGCTATCTTTGGTAACGCTGTCGATCAGGACCTTCTTGGTGAGGTCGGATGGTGGACGCTAAGCCAAAATAGCCAAATCACACACGAAGATCTCGTCAAGCTGTTCGATCAGCATGGCTTCGACAAGGATCTGATTCCGAAGCCGGTTGCACCTAAGCGTGCATTCCGCCGTGCCATCGAAGATGCTCGCCAGCAGTTTGCCGGTGAGGTCTTCATCCCCAAGATCGACAAGGACGGCAACGACATCTCCTGGACGACCATTCAGCGTGTGAAGGTCGATGATGACCTTCATGAGCATGCGTTCCACCAGGAGACCGCTGTTCGCTTCATCTACATCCCTGGTCGGAAGGGCCAGGAGGAAGATGGCGTCATCACGACAGATTTCGATGCCGGCCAAGATCCTCAGGAAGTAGATTCATTGGTTGCCGAGGTTGTGCGGAAGATTAAGGAGTCGTACTACCGCCACCGCAAGGTGCTCAGCATGAACGATCTCCGGACAACCATCAAGCGCGTGTTGGACTCTGGTCTGGCGATGCGCATCCGGCGCGACGGAGGGGTCTACTTCGTGCCCCAACAGCACACTGGCGTTGTGAACGCCCTCCAGGAAATCCTGGTGCAGATCGATTGCCGCTGGGACTCGTACCCGATCCCGGTTGGCCAAAAAAGCAAAGTGAAGATCAACTTCATGGAGGCCTTCGAGGACGAAGTTCACGGGTTCATGACGGCCTTCAAGGCCACGATTTTCAAAGAGAGCGGTGGAATGAAGGCCGGGCTGCGTTCGTCAACGGTCGCACGCAAGCTGACTGAGTTCAACGAACTCAAGGACAAGTTGGAGGTCTACGAGGAGCTTCTTTCCTTCAAGGCCGACGACACTCGCTCGAAGATGGAAGACATCTTCGAGACGATCATGCAAGCAGTAGATAAAGTATCGGATGATAATACTCAAGACTAAGGATCAGGTCAGAGCCCTAGAGGAAGACAACGCAACAGTACTTCTTCTCGATGGTGACAGGCTAGAGATCGCTCAAAACGAAATCCACAAGATATCCTGCGCCGAAGTCTCTTTGGCGCGGGATATCTTCGTTGCCGTAATTGGGGTAAAAAGATTATCTGCCGTTGAGGTAATCAAGGAGCTAAACGTCACTGTCGATCACCTCAGATCTTGGATTCCAGATATCGATAACCGTGATGGAGCGCTTGCCTCCTACAGGGTGTGTCTTGTGCAGGTTGAACTCATGCAGGGCACCTATAAGGCCATTTGCGGCCCGAACATCTCTCAGAGGCTCGATGTTGCCTATGCATTCCTGAATGGAGACTAGGATGGACACACCACACTTGGAGGTGAACTGCACAAACCAACACTGTGCGGCACCAGTAGGATCAGTGAAACTTTATTTTGATCAGATGTCTGACGAGATGCAGGTTACGTGTCGTTCTTGCGGAGAGATCTACAAGGTAGACCCTCAGTCGCTCAGGAACACACTCAATAAGATGGGCCGACAGACAAACACAAACAGCAAGGAACGAAACATGCCAACTACAGCACCACCACCAACAGCACCTCCGGTGAATCCGCCTGCTTTCGCGCGTCCCGGTACCTATCAGCCGCCTAAGGGCATTCCACAGCCACCTCCGTTCGTGCTGCCTCAGCAGCCCGTTCAGATACCACCGCAACCTGTAGCCGCTCCTCCAGTGGCTGCTCCGGTTCAGCCTTCTCCGGTTGTGGCCCCACCCGCTATCGTACAGCCCCCTCAGATCACGCCGGCTCCAGTGCCACAAGCACCTGCTCAGGTTCCTGGGAAGATCCCGCCACCGCTGCCGGTGACGTTTCCGGGATTCAACAGCGATGACGTTGAGCCTGTAGCGAAGCCACCGTTTAGAATTGATGAGAAGACCGGCTTAGAGGATCTTGGCGAAGAACAGCTTGAACCCGTTGAGGTGAAGGAAGAGTCGGAGAGCCTTGTCTCTAACGCTTTGTTGGAGGTCAAGGCGGTTGCATTGACTGACTCTCAAGTAGCGAACGCTGGGAATTGGGCTGACGGTGTAGAAGGCAAGACAGTGGTATGTCTGGACAAGGACGGTCAGCAGGCACTCATCGAACTGCATATCAAGTCCAAGGGGCTGGTTGAGAAGCTTGGTCTGTTGGAGGTAGGGCCTCCTAAGAGCGAGAAGAGCGAGCGCCAAGCCTTTGCTGAGCTTTCCGGTAACCCGTTCAAGAATGATGGCATCTTCAAGGACCTGCATGCCGTCTATGAATATCTAAAAGACGAGAAGTGGCGCACACTAGGGCAGATCAAGAATGAGTGCTCTAAGAAGTCCAAGAAGTTTTCCGCGATTCTGGAGAAGTGCAAGAAGCTGGATGGGATCGTGGGCGTCTGTCTCGAATTTGATGAGAAGAAGGACGAAGAGAAGACACGAGTCAGGCTGCTTCAATTCTAGGAGGTCATCATGGAAGAGCTAGAAGGGTTCAACGAACGGTATAGGTTTGCCAGCGAAGCTCATAACGGCGTGTTCATCCTTGCGTTGCAGAGCAATCTGCATAACGAGACTGATTACACTGATTGGCGAGTTGTGAATTATACAAAGGTCAGTTTTAGAGACATGAAGAAAACGACAAGCTCATACGTGTGTGGTTGCTTGCTTCCAAAGGGTGCTCCCGAGTAGACATGGCGGGAATTCTCCTTGTAGATGGAAACTATCTGGCTTGGCGGCATTTCATGGCCGTTGAGCACAGTAAGCAGGGTCAACTTACGACCAGCTACGGTCTCGGCACAACCGTGTTGAGCGGATGCTTGGAATCCATCGTTAAGGCGCATAAAGAAATCAAGTATGATCTCGTGGTCTTCATCTGGGACAAGGGTGCCTCTTGGAGGAAAGCAATAAACACCTCCTACAAGGATGAGCGCAAGAAGAACCTCGAAGAGGGCACTCAGGACAGGGTTGCTCAGCAGATCGAGTCCGCTCAGGTGATGCTGGACCAGTTGCGGGTTCCGCAGTTCTACGTTAAAGGCTTGGAGGGGGATGATTGCTTGGGCTTGCTGGCTCACTATTTCATTCAGGACCCCAACAACTTCGTTACACTGTTGTCAAGCGATCAGGATCTCTACCAGCTTCTTGATGATCGGATTGCCGTCTATGACGCCAAGGCTGGCAAGTATCACACCAACGAGTCCTTCAGGGCTCAATACGATATAGAGCCAGAGCAGTGGACATCAGTGAAAGCGCTTGCCGGAAAGCCCGGTGAGGTTCCTGGCGTGCATGGAGTCGGCAAGACGACCGCTCAGAAGATCATCAAGGTCTGTGGAGACGCCAGAGGAATCACCAAGGCTCATCTCGATCAGCTTTCTCCCTCCAAGGCGAAGCTATTCGATAACATCAGCGAAGAAGAGCTTACTCTGTGGTGGAATCTCAGCTACATCCTCAGGCATCCTGATGAGCTTGGCGGTTACAGAGAAGCATATGACGACCGGCTCAACGATCTGAATGCCGCAATCGGAATCAGAGAACTCGCTGAGCCCTACGTGGTTGAGGTATTCCGGCGATACGAGCTAGAGGGTAAGATCAGCCGGGTCAGAGCCATCTGTGCGGCATTAAAGGTGAGTGTGATATGAGCAACCAACCATTTTGCCATCTTCATGGGCATTCGGAATTCAGTCAGCGTGACACTGTAGGATCGGCAAAAGAGATCGTAGAGGTGGCGGCCAAACGAGGGTTTGAGTCTGTGCCGTTTACCGACCATGGTACGATATCGGGTTGGTTTGATCTGCAGGAAGCCTGCAAGAAGGAGGGCATCCATCCCATCTATGGGATTGAGTTCTACGTGGCTCCAGATGGCAGGATGCATAAATCGGTTACGGATGCTGAGAAAGAAGTCTTCGAGGATCAGGTCGGTCGTCCTATGCTGAAGGACGAGAGTAAGAAAATCCAGAAAGCCAGGAAGAAGTCCTACCACATGGTAGCGCTGGCCTATAACCAGAAGGGCATCGAGAACCTCTACAGGCTTACCACCGACTCTAACACGAATGGCTTCTACTATCGTCCCAGAACCGATTGGGACATGCTGCAACAGCACAGCGAAGGGCTCATCATCAGCACGGCCTGTGGAAACGGGGTGCTGGCTAGGCCGTTTCGTGATGGGGATACTGCGCTCCTAGAGCATAACACTAAGCGCCTCATGGAGATCTTTCCTGGCAGGCTGTTCTTAGAGATGCAGTTAAACGACTGGAAGGAGCAGATGGGTGTCAATCGGAAGATGATCGAAATTGCGATGCAGCACGGTCTACCGCTGTCGATCACTCAGGACTTCCACTATCCTAACGCAGAAGACAAGCTGGCCAGAGAGTTCATCAAGGCTATCGATTACGGCTATGATGCCGACGAGGTCGAGAACCACATGACGGGCAAGCACACCATGCATGTCTGTACGTATGAGGAGGCTCGGAAGTTCTGGGAGATGGCCGGATACGAGAGTGCATTTGGGTGGGAGGTGTTCGATCAGGCAATAGCGAACACCAAGGCAATTGAGAGCGAGATAATCAGGAACGCTCCTGAGCCAGACTTCTCAACGAGGAAGTTTCCAACCTTCCCGATTCCAAGTGGGTTTAGCGACCAGACTCAGTACTTCAACCATTTGGTCCGTCAGGGTTGGGACAAGCGCCTACCCCAGATGGGCAAGGCTCCAGGCAGCAAGAGCATCCAGGACTACCAGACAAGACTTCAGAAGGAGATCAATATCATCCACAAGATGGGGTTCATCGATTACTTCCTGATTGTTGGTGATATGATGAGTTGGTCGAAGAATAATGGAATTGCCTGCGGGGCCGCTAGAGGATCTGGTGGAGGCAGTGTGTTGTCTTGGATTCTCAACATTACTGAGATCGATCCACTTAGGTGGGGGCTGAGTTTCGAGCGTTTCTTGAATCCAGCACGAACGAAGGCTCCCGATATTGATTGCGACTTCAGTGATGTTGACCGACCTATTGTGAAACAGTATTTGGTGGACAAGTGGGGTCAGGATAACGTCGCTACGATTGGCAGCTACATCCGCTATAAGCCGAAGTCGGCCTTTTTGGATGTGTGTGGGCTCTATGACGTGCCCGCCAACGTGAAATTTTCGGTCAGTAAGAAGATGAACAACGACCACTCCTTTGCGAGTAACGTTGCCCGCATCGGTGACCTAAAGAGCCTGATTGACAAATTCAAGATGCATAAGGCGGTACCGGTCCTGGATCGTCTGTATCACCTAATCCGCAATACCTCTCAGGCGGCTGCTGGTGTGATCATCAGCGAAAAGCCGCTCTACGAGACTACATCCTTGAGGCGTATACCGAAGAAGGATGAGAACAACGAGGTAATCGTTACTGAGATCGAAGGCGACAAGCTTGGGGATGCTGGTTTCCTGAAGATGGATGTGCTGGGGATCTCTGAGTTGACGATCCTCAAGGAGGCCGGTAACAAGATCCCATACATAAAAGAATACAATGAGAAGGCAGGATATGAGTTGGCGTGGTTTTACGAGCAATGCGATCTCGAAGACCCTGAAGTGTGGAAGCGGTTTCAGGAAGGAGACACACTGGCGACCTTCCAGATGAAGGGACATAGTATCACCGAGCTAACCAAGAACGTTAAGCCAGAGAATATCCTGGAGCTTGCAGCCATCCAGGCCTTACACCGCCCTCAGCCGCTACAGTTGGGGTACGCGGATGCGTACTGGCGCAGAAAGCACGGTATCGAGAAGATCTCTTCCATTCATCCGCATGTCGATAGCGTGTTCTCTGACACGTATGGCGTCATGGTCTTTCAGGAGCAGTTCATCGAGGTCTTTTATAGGCTTGGGATGGAGTACGGTGATGCTGACATCTTGCGCCGACAGTGTGAGGATCTCGTCAAGGACACCAAGAAGGATCGAGCACAGCAAAAGCGTGACAAGATCATGGCAGAGTTCAGGGCTAAGGAGCCGCCTGTTGGTCTGACTCGGGAGGACGTCGAGCACATCGTCAGCAGCGTCATGGGGCAGGTTGGTTACAGTTTCAACATGTCTCACTCAGTAGCCTACAGCCTGTTGTCCTATTACGGTCAGTACATGAAGACCTATCACCCAGAGGAGTTCTGGGTGTCTGTTCTGAATGTCGAAATGAATAAGTCTGCTGATAAGCAAGACTTTATGAGACCCTTCCATCGTCTCAGCAGGAGCTACAGGGATAACGGTAAGAAGCTCACTGTGACGACCGGAACCATCAACTCTTTTAGCCCGTTCTTCCAGGTCGTTCACGATGAGAATGATAATCCGTTCCTCTATGTGGCGCTCATGAAGGCCAAGGGGATCAAGAAAAACGCTACGGTGGCCCTGCTGAAATTCGTCAGGGATGAAGGCCCATTCCAGTATCTGTCCGACTTCTTTAACCGAGAGAAGTTTGGCAAAATCGACAAGCGGGTCATGACGATCCTGATTCAGTTAGGAATGTTCGACGGAATGCCTCTTGATCAGCGTAATCAGGTTGTGATGAATCGAGCCCAGCTAATGGAGTGGTTCGTACAGTATGCTCCTCTGAGGAAGTCGAAGAAGAAGCGGGACGAGATCTTTTCGGCTTATCAGCCGGCAAGCGTGCCGTATTCTGAGGCATCAAAGGCCGAAATGGAGATCGAAGTTCTCAACATGCTGTTCACCTGCAATCCATTTGAGGAATATGGTGATGTCATCAAGAAGGTGGCTGACGCAGCAGCTTTGAGCGGCAGGGAGGCCGTGGTGGGCGCTGTGACGGCCTCTAAGAAGAGGCGTTCCAGCACCCTTTTGACGCTATCTACGGATGATGGCGATTTGGAGGTGGTGGTGTTCGATGACAGCTTCCCGAAGTCAGTAAGCATTGTTATGAACGTCATGTACATATTTGAGATCCAGCACCGTGAGAACTGGAGCAATCCGATAGTCAAGAAGATCATTCCGCTGTCGGTGGAGACGAACATTCCAACGTCGAAATCTTGATTTTTCGCTTGACTTTGTCGGTGTCATGTTGTATACTGAAGCGCCAGGGATAATGATGGAACCACAAGAACAACCCCAGATACCCCAGATACAGCCTCCTAAGCGCAGCGGCCTATATCAGGTCGATATAGCTATGCTGCAGGAGGTCCATACTGTACTGGTCAAGTACAAGGACTGTCATTTAAACCCGACAAGAGTGCTTGATGTGCAGGAGATCACACAGGACATGATGGCCATCCACGCTAAGTTGGGGCTGTTTAGTCAGAACGTGCAGCACATTGATTACAACATCAGGGTGCTGAAGGCCGACCGAGAGAACCACTTCAACTACTGGTTCTGCCGTCTTCGTGAGGAGGCTTGGGCACGGTATCAGGGTGAGTTGGACGACTACATCGACCGTAAGGGGTCAGGTGATGTTGTGCTGAAGCCAGACGGTAAGCCCACTGATAGCTATTTGAAGGCTAAGGCGGAATCCATTGTGGCTGCCATGTATGGCGTTGAACTGGCTCAGCACGAGAGCCTTAAGAAGCAGATCGATTTCACCTATACGCATTCGAGTGAACTCGTCAACGTCATGAAGAGGATGGTAGATATGACCAAGCATGAGTGGACCGGGGAATGAGTCGAGAACTTGACATGTCAAGGCTCTACCGGTATTTTTCCGAAGAGGCGCAGGAAACAGACTTGTTGGAGTCTTCGTTCAGTAAGGATTTCGCCTTTTTGACGAAGAACTGTGGTCCAGAATACATAGAGTACGAGTTGGGCGGTAAATATGGCAGCAGATGAGGATGATTTTCGCCTCACTGAAATGGAATTCAGGGTTATCAATGGCGGTATGCCTGAGGGGTTCTTCCGAAAGATGATAGAGCCGCATGCAGGCAGCTACGAGATTCACACATTGAAAACAGATGAGCACGGAAATCAAGGATGAACTACTGAGTGAGATCCGAGCAGCAATGTCGGTCTCTGAGGCGGTGTTGGCACAATCTGGAATATTATCACCACAGGCGCGTGTCATGGAAGCCAATCAGCATGAAATAAAGATCAAGTTCTACCCGATCCCCAACAGCATCGCTAAGGAGATTAAGGAGAACAAGAAAAAGGGAAATGGTGTTGGGCGCTTCACGATTTCCGTTGACTACCAGCTACTCTACAACGGGATGTTGCTGGCGACTCAAGATCAACAAGAGGGTGTTCGTATACCGCAGTACATGATCGACGCTATCGAGAACAGTTCAGCGCCGCATACAGAGATAGAAGGGAAGCTCGAATATGTTTGGACTGGCGGTATAGGCTGGGGAGCACAGCAAGAAGGTAAGATGGAGTACGGTGGTCTGATCATCGCATTTGATCGTAGCCATCCTGTCTGGAAGGGTTCTTTTCTCAGCGGTACACGGGTCTATCATTTCAATGTTGCTGGTGCTGGCCACCATGCAGAGACCAATGAGAAGCTTGATGAGTACATGAAGCTGGAGCACAAACAGGGTGATGGCTATGTGTCGATAGTGGTTTTTCGCGATAAGCAAAACGCTGTTGACCCAGACAACGCCTTAAGGGTGATGGCCATGTATGGCGAGCATTGGGAGTACGGGGGCAACATAGGGTTTATTCCTCGTACAGATGCGGTCGAGATCTGCGGATTCGCCAATGACTTTTCGAAGTTTGCCAGCAGGATCATCGGCATAGAGAAGAAGATGCGCGATAAGCATGGCAACATCAAGCACGATCATACCGCTAAGATGGCAGCTATGGTTTCCACTGGATCTGGTGAAAAGAAAGCGCTGGTGCCGGTGCCCAGGATAGAACTCATTATGGTGGAAGACGATGTTCTCGATCTTTGCCTGCCAGAGGCAGGTTTCTACCAAATCGAGATGTAGTAATGGAAATCTACGTCGAAGCAAAGTTTGACATACACCTCGGTGGCCTTGAGGTGCATGAAGTACGTGTAGGCCTCAAAAGACAATTAGAACCAGGAGAAGACATAACCAAAGCAAACAATGAACTCTACGCACAAGCAGTACAACTCGTAAAGCAAAACTTAGAAAACTATCAGACATGGAGAAAACAGAATGGGTAATGTAGTAGTAGTAGGCGGTGGAAGCGGTAAGCAGTTTGATGACTCCAAGCCGTTCAATAGCGAGTATCCTCTTTATGCAGAGAACACACCGTATCTGCATGAGATCACACGATACAAGGAGGCTTCTGGCACTAACTTCAAAACGAAGCAGCCAGAAGACCGTTATCGTTGGATCTTCAAGTGTATCGACCCCAATCACCCGGAGCTAAACGACAAGGTAGCAACTGTGCTGTCCAAGACGTATTGCAGCACACACGCAAACAACATGATCTTCCAGATCTTCAACGCCGCTTATGGGCATGCGCCGCTGAAGGGGACGCCTATCGACTTGGATGATTTTGTCGGTAAGCAGGTGAAGCTACTGTTCAAGCAAAGGCCAGAACAGCAGGTTCCAGGTGCCGATCCGAAGACCGCTCACGGGAAGACCGCTCACGGTATGTGGGAGAACGTCGTACAGGTCGTTTCGCCAGCCGCTCAATTCAGTCCTCAGGGCGCACCAGGGCAGGGTCCTTTGCTGCCACCAGGGTGGCAATCGGCAACAGATCCGAACACCGGACAGACGTTCTACGTTGATCCGCAAGGCAAGTCGCATTGGACTCCTCCGGCTCAACCAGGAATGATGCCCGCTCAGGGCGCAAGCGTCATTGCGGCACCGACGTCTCCTCCTCCGACAGAGCCAGAGGCTCCAGCGGTGGTTCCGGGCATAGGCCTTCCGCCTGTACCGGCAGTTGAGGCTGAGGCACCAGCAGGAGCATTGAATGGCTAAGGCGAAGAAGACTGAGAAGGCCGTGAAGCCAGAGGTCCACAACGTCAAAGAAGCTGAAACAGTGAGGAAGCTGTCCATCAAGCGGGCCGCTGAGGTCTTGAGTGATATCAATTCCGAGTTCGGGGCTGGTTCCATCAGGGCTGCTAGCGATGCTTCTTCGATACCGGCTGTAGAGTCGATAGCGACAGCCCTTCCGTTCATCAACAACATCCTGAATGGTGGTTTTCCGCGAGGAAGACTGATAGAGCTTTACGGTAATGAGGGGAGCGGTAAAACGAGCCTTGCATTGCATGTTATAGCGTGCGCTCAGCATCGTGGAGGGGTTGCGGCCTTCATCGATGCTGAGCACGCTCTTGACATCAGTAGAGCGCAGGACATTGGCGTCAACATGGACGCACTGATGATCAACCAGCCATCCAGCGGAGAACAAGCATTGGCGGTCTGCGAGAAGCTGATCGAGTCCAATGAGTTCGATGTTGTCGTAGTGGATTCTGTGGCCGCTCTTGTTCCAACTGCGGAGCTTGAGGGTGATATGAGTGATGCGACTGGTGGTGCTGGTATTGCCGCTCAGGCCAGGATGATGTCGAGATGTCTGCGAAGGCTGCATCCCGTTATTGGTAAGTCTAGGACGTGTGTGATCTTCATCAACCAGACTCGTGAAAAGGTTGGCGTCATTTTCGGCAATCCCAATACGACACCGGGTGGTAAGGCACTCAAGTTCTACGCTGATGTCCGTATGCAGATCAGTGCCTCGGGTAAAATCGAAAAAGACGGAGCGATGATCGGCAAGCAGGCATCAGTGAAGCTGCTGAAGTCGAAGGTCTCTCCTCCGTTCTCGAAAGCTGAGTTTGACATTCTCTTCTATGCTCCTGGACTGAGCAACAAGCGGCAGATTATCGAATTTGCCGGTGAAGTCGGGATCATCAAGAAGGGTGGTGCTTGGTATTCTCTCGTTGATGACGAGGGCAAAGAGCACAAGGTCGGCCATGGCTCGCAAAAATCGGTAGAATGGTTCGATCAGCATCCTGAATGGTCAAACTGGTTGATCGAGAAGGTGACTGCAAAACACAAGGAACAAGAAGAAGCCCGGAGGAAGGCGGTTGTTACCGATCCTACTCCTTGGGGCATGTTTGTTCAACCGGATCAGTAATGAAGGGCATAGTGACGTCTGACTGGCACATCGGCGTGAAGTCTCACGCGATAACGGATGCGGCAACTGGGCTGTCATCTAGGCTCCTTGATGTTGAGCTATCGGCTAACAACATCGTAGATTACGCGATCAGTAATGATGCGGAGTTCTTCTGGTTTTTGGGTGATCTCTTTCACACTAACCGGCCAACTCCAACAGAATGGGCAGTAGCTGTCAGCATTTTCGATAGGTTAGAGTCCGCTCATATACCTACGTTGATTTTTGATGGGAATCATGATTTTGTGTCTGGCAAGGGCAAAATATCGGCAGCTACTGCCTTACAATATTTTAGGACGTGGGGGTGCATTGAGTTCTACGAAAGAACAGCAACAAGGAAATGGGGTGATCTGACTACGATTGTGGTGCCGCACGGTTGTGACCTTCAGCCAATAACGGAAAGGACAAACAACAGGCAAGTACTGTTGTGTCACACAACTTTTGACGGGGCCACAGTTGGATCAGAAGGATACATGATGGCTAGCCACGTTAGGCCGATGCTGAAAGGTCAGCATGTTGACCTTATCCTCAGTGGCCACCATCACAAGCCACAACGGCTTGTGTGTGCGTATGACAGGAGGGTGGATGTGATCTATCCGGGCTCCATCGAGAAAGTCAATTTCGGTGAGCGTGATGAGCAGAAGGAGTTCGGTTGGTTCGACACGGAGACCTTGGAGTACAGGTCTGTTGGGCTGGAGACGAGGCCGATGATCCAGATCGATTCTCAGGCCCGTACTCTGGATGAACTTCAGGCTGAGATTGCTGGAGTCGATTTTGATGAGGCGCTTGTGAAGGTAACGACTCTGCCTAGGACGCTTAACAAAGAAGACGTAATCGATATGATCAGACAGCACAACATCCACAACGTTACGGTTTCATCGAGGAACGATAGCGGCCCTGCAATTACACAGGCTGCCGTAAGGAAGCAGAATGATGCTGAGATCGTCCAGGAGATTGTTGCTGCTGAGCTTGACGATCCTGCCGAGCAGAACCGGGCCATGCAGCTAGTTCAGGAGGTATGGGGTGGCGAGTAAGACCTTCATAGGAATTGATCCAGGCCTAACAGGGGCAGTGGCGATCATCAAAGAGAATGACATACTCCTGATCGACACACCAGTCTTGACGGTTCAATCCGGCAAGGGCAATAAGCGAGTGCTGGACGTACACGGCATGGCTGATTTGCTGCGGGAGCATGAGGGCACCGACTGTATGGTGTTGCTTGAGAAGGTTCATGCGATGCCCAAGCAGGGTGTGACGAGCATGTTCACATTCGGCCAGGGATACGGTATATGGCAGGGCTTGCTGGTGTACGGCCAGTTGCCTCATGATCTCATAACGCCGCAGGCTTGGAAGAAAGCTATGTTGGCCGGTGCTCCAAAAGAGAAGGATGCTGCTCGCATCAAGGCTATGAATTTGTTCCCTCAGGTGGCGGATCAGTTACGACGCAAGAAGGACATAGGTCGTGCTGATGCGCTTCTGATTGCTGAATGTTGTCGTAGAACACATGGAGGTCAAAATGTCTAAGGCGATTAAGAACACGTTTGCCACCATAGCTGCAATTTGGTGGCCAGCAACCTTTTGGACTGTTTTCGTGTTGTCGTTGGGCACTGGGATCAGTACGGCGACACAGGTCGCTATGGGCGTAACGGCAGCAGTGATGTCAGCAGCAGCTTGGTTTTTTGTGGTGCCTATGATACGAGACTAATGAAGCTAGGCAGATTACAGATAAAGAACTTTCTCCTGTTTGAGAAGGTTGATGTTGACCTGAGCCCGATCACTGCTGCTGCGGTGATAGGCTTTGTTAAGGACGATCACAGCCAATCTAATGGGGTCAGCAAGTCTGGGTTTTTGGAGTCGATCTTCTACGCGCTGACAGGAAAGTGCCGGTTCTCTTCAGACAAAGGCCTTGTCAGAAGGGGCAGCGACGAGAACATGTTCGTTGATCTGTCGTTTGAGTTCATGGGAGAGCCCATCAGGGTCAAACGGGGGAGGAAAGCAGGTGCTGCGCAGTTGAAGGTGTGGTTCAATGGGGTCGAACAGGGCAAAAATGTCGCTGAGAGGCGCAAGATCCTTGCCGACAAGCTTGTTCTGAGTCCAGCACTAGCTAAGGCGACGTGGTATTTCGTTCAGGGTGAGGCGGATTCCCTCACTAGCGCTGATCCGCGTAATCGTAAGGAGTATCTGGCCTCAATTGTCTCCGATAGCCGCTATGAGGCTTGGCATGGCCGCGCTAAGCAGATGTGTGAAGAGGCAGACCAGCAAATCGTCAAAATAGATGAGTATCTGACGTCTGTGAGAGAGATGTGCAGCAACGCAGAGGCCTACCAGACGGAAATGGAGACCTGGAGTGGCTTAACTGTCAAGTACGCTGACCAGATATCTGAACTGGAGGAGCGCGTAAGCTCATATAGGTCGCAAGGATACATGGAGGAGCAGATCAGAGACCTTCAGGCCGATTTGACGTTCCTGCAGGCCGAGCAGGAAAAGATGCATTTGGAGCTAGAGGCCCTCAGAGATGCTGCCGCCACACTGCCTCCAGAGAGCCTGGAGGACCTTGAAGAACGCCTACAGCACGCCCAGCAAGCCGTCAATGAGATCGTAGAGAAGTGGTGCAAGGCGCTATGCATTCAAGAGCCTGAACAGTGGGCCAGTGTCCCGCCAAACCGTCTTATGGGGGCTCAGCAAGAGTATGCAACGGCGACAGCGGTCGTCGATCAGATCAATCAGGCCGTGGAGTCCTCTGAAGGGGGCGAATCGATCTGTGACGCGTGTGGGCAATATATCTCTGAGGAGCAGAAGGAAGAATGGGAGCAGGAGAAGCGTGAAGAGCTAGTTGAGGCCCTAACGACCCAGGCAGAGATGCTAGAGCAGGTGGAATTCTGGAAAGAGACCTTTTCGAGCATTCAGAGCGACATCACAAGGGTGCAGCCGCAAACAACACTCATTGCTTGTGCTGAGCAAGAGCGGGCACAGGCCAAACAGGCCATGGAGGATTATGACAGGGAGCTTGAACGGCATAATTTGAACCGTGATAGAATTCTAGGCTCAATAAGGGACCTCTCACAGAAAAGGACTGAGAAGGGCCAAAAAATTGAGGAATACACGCAAAAGCTTGAGACTATACAGGATACAGACGTTGATGATGTTGCGCGCTTGCTGCATGACAAGAAACAGGACCATGCAAACGCCATTGCGGAGTATACGAGGTGGCAGCAGATAGCCGATCAGGCCAAACAGGCTAAGCAGCAGGCGGGCGAATTCAGATCTGCTTTGGAGGGTTGGCAGAAAGAGCGCAATATCAGGCAAGTGGTTGCTAAGCTGTTCAGTCGTGACGGTGTACCGCTCCACAAGACCGAGCACGCTACTGTCTTCATTCAGCACTGCGCGAACGAGATCTTGGAGCAGTGCGAGAGCGACCTTCGGGTCAAAATCAACTGCACCCCAGGCTCATCGAAGAAGAAGGGAGAGCTTGAATTTCTGGTTGAGCAGGCCGGTGTCGTGCAGGAGTATGATGGCTGCAGCGGAGGGCAGAAGAAACTGGTCGATATCTGCATCCGTCTGGCAATCGCTAGGCTGCTTTCAAAGGGCGCTAATGTGCAGTATGAGTGTCTTTTCCTGGATGAAGTAATGGCTAGCGGAACTGGGTTTCTTGACGCCCATGCTCGTGCAGCCATCATCAAGCTGCTCCGTGAGCTACGGAGTGAATTTCGCCAGATTTTTGTTATCTCCCACCTACCAGAAGTCCAACAAGCATTCCAGCACACCATTGTGATCGAATTTGATGGGCATGTGAGTACAGTAAAGTTAGTTACTAATTAGGAGCCAGATATGGTCGATAGAACCCAGAGATTTGCTGATCCGATGGACGCTCATAGGACAGAAATCGACAAGAGGGTTGCGGACTGGAAAGATCAGCGCTACCAAGATACCGAAAAGACGCCCAGTGGTCGTGAGACCATGGAGTACCGCAAGTACGTTGAGTCTCAGTTTCTGGGGCTTGGAGATCTCATTAGCCGTTATGTTGATGTAGCCCGCAAGGGTGATCTCAACATGAGGGACGCAGATCGCCGTAACGTTAGCCGCCTCAAGGACGCTATCAATGAGAGAGAGCGTTGGTTGATCCAACAGGTGCAGCAGCTTCAGCAAAGCGTGTTGGTCGGGGTGGTAGAGTCAGATGAGACTGAGACAGAGCCTGTGCCTGAAGAGCAGAGTGTCTAAATGGCCAAGCCTAAGTTGTTGTGGGTATCCGATAACCCGCTGTTTTCCTTCATAGGCCAGTCCATTGTGACCAGACAGGTCCTCAGCCGGATACATGAGCGGTATGAGGTCGCGGTAGCTGGATTTGGCACTCCTCCGGATGCTCAGCAGAGCATCTTTGGGGGCTTGCCGTATGAAATCTATGTGATTCAGCGGTGGGATCAAGATGGGCTCCATAAGGTCATTGATGAATTCGATCCAGACGTAGTTCTGCTGAGTCATGATTGCTGGCTCTTTCCGTGGCTGAAAGAGACGAAGGATAAGTATCACAACAAGAAGTTCATTGGTTGGTTCACGATAGATGGTGAGCCGTTAAGCGTGCATTGGAAGAACATCTTTGATTGTTGTGATCTCATCTTGAGTCCAACCGAGTACGGCAGACAGGTCATCAAAGAGAAGCTCTTCTATACGCCAGTCAAGGTTGTTCCGTACGGTGTAGATAGGAAACTCTACAAGCCGCGAGAGTCAAAAGAGCAAATCATAGCGGAGTTGGCGGCTCTTGGCATGAAGGTGAACATCGATCCGGAGTGTTTTATCGCAATTTTTTGGGGCCACAATCAGTCCAAGAAAAACCTTCCAGCACTGTATGATGCCTGGAAGAGCGCTAACATGCAGGACGAGAAGGCCATTCTGCTGTACGTCATACACGGCTACAAGGCTCAAAAAGGCAAGTGGATTTTGCCGGGCGATTGGGATTGGCGGGCAGAGCTTGATGATCCATCAGTTGTGGTGCTGGAGCGGACTTATCCGGATCACATCATGAGCAGGCTGGTGCAACTCGCCGATACGATGGTGTTCCCGTCTATCGGTGAGGGCTTTGGGCTGCCGGCATTAGAGGCAATGTCGTGCGGCATACCGGTAATCACGACCGATTATGCTGGAGTGACTGAATTCTGCCATCACGACCAGAATGCCATGATGGTCCCTGGTGTGATGATGGCTGGTGAGTTCAACGTCAGAAGGATTGCTGTTGACCCGGTCATTTTGGGAGACGAGATCAGGCGTATGCACCGCATATGGTCCAAGCGTCCGGATCTCTATCAGCAGATGTCCGATTGTGCTCAGGAGACGGCAGAATTTTACTCTTGGGACCGGAGCGCGAAGCTTATCACTGAGGCGATTGACCGTGTTGTAGATGAACAGTACAAGCGCGAATGGTGTGTCTCAAGGATCTAAGATGAAATTGCATATTTTCGGAAGCTATAAGGGGCCAACAGGCTATGACACCATGGTCCGTAACCTTGCTCGGCAGATGCATGACAGTGGTGATGAGGTCCATTTGATCGATCATCCATCGTGGTCTGGCATTAAGATTGAGTACGATGAGCTATACGATAAGCTTTCAGAGCAAGAGGTATTTGACGCTGATGTGATGTTGTCTTTTTGTCTGCCTAATCAGTTTCCAATCGCACAGCATACCTTCAACGTATGTTTTTCGATGCTGGAGTGCAGCAGGATACCAGCAGATTGGGCGTTACAGAGTTGGGTGACTGATCTCAATATCGTCCCGACAGAGTCGAGTAAAAGGGCCTGGATGGCTTCTGGAGTGCCGGAGTACAAGATAGAGATCTGTAATCTCGGTGTCGATCCAGACATCTACAATCCAGACGTTGAGGCGGCTCCGTTGTGTGATGAAGACGGTGTGCTGCTGGCGGATAGATATCCCGTTAGGGTGCTGAACATCCAAGAGCTTGGGCCACGTAAGAACATCAAGGGGCTCTTGAGGTCTTGGATGGTTGGAACGAGGTCGGATAGTGGCGTCTGCTTGATCCTCAAGTTGGGATCGTACAGCGACAACAGAATGTCTAAGTACAAGCGGACGGTTGATGATCTTCATCGCGAGCTTGGACTTACAAGTAGAGACTATGCGCCAGTGTTCCATCATTGCGTACTGTTGAGGTCAGATCAGATCCCCAGAGTCATATCTGCTGCGACTCATTATGTGAGTGCGTCATTTGGTGAGGGTTGGGATCTTCCAGCCATGGAGGCAGCCGCCATGCAGAAGTCATTGATCGTGCCCCGACATTCTGCATATCTGGAGTGGGTGTCTGATGAGGACGCCACCATGGTTGATGTCAGGGAAATTGCAACGGATTGCACTGGGAATCTTAGGAAGGTTTATGATGGAGCTTCTTGGTGGGAACCAAATGGAGAGCAGCTTGCTTCAGTGTTCAAGAAGATCGATCACAACAACGGGGTAGAGAAAGCCGTTAAGCTCAGAAAGAAGATCTTAGAACGGTTCACTTGGAAGGACGCTGCTGATAGGTTGCGGGCCATCCTAAATGATCGTTGGTTTGATGTCGAACCCGCTAAGGTTGAGACGGCTAAAGATACGAGAACTGTCGCCTGGGTGCCGACTATCGGTACACCATGTGGCATCGCAGCGTATTCTGAGCAACTCTGTGCGGCCATGCTCGCACAGGATAAGCACTCCATGAAGGGGTGGGTTGGGGGCAACGTCCTCAATCATGATCGTATCCTTGACATGAACCCTGATACCGATATTGAGCATTTCCAGATGGAGTATCAGTTCTGGGCTCCTGTGAGGTTGAGGGCTATTGGAAATGAACTCAAGAAGAGGGGCATACCGCTGGTAGTCACGATGCACACTGTATCGACTAATGAGGGTGCCCAGAAGCATAACGACATTGTACGCCAGATCGCCAACAAGGTGATCGTACACTCCGACCAAGCCCGAAACGCTCTCGTTGACGAACTTGGGTTCGATGAGCAGCAAGTCGTCAAGCTGCCAATGCCCGTTAAGCGGATCGAACTAAGTGAAGACGTCCAGAAGCTTCCGGAGGAGCCCTTTAAGGTGGGATTCTTCGGGTTCCTGTACCGCCACAAAGGCGTTTTGGAACTTGCTAAAGCGGTCAGCAGTCTCGGCAAGGATGTGTTCTTGATGATGTGCGCCAGTAAGCCGAAGAATCCGCATGATGAGATTGATGGTGAACTCAAGGAGATCATCGAACAGGCTGGATGGACAGAGGAAGATTATCTGTGGGAGTCCGATTACGTTGATGACAGCAAGGTTGTCGGTCTCCTCAGCCAATGCGATCTTATCGTGTTGCCGTATAAGCATTATGGTAGTTACGGTAGTTCGGCAGCCGTAAACATGTGCGCGTCTGCCGGTAAGCCGATGTTGCTATCTGATGTCTGCTGGTTCGGGCATGTTGACAGAAAAGCAGCGCTCTGGTGTGATCAACCGGACGACCAAGGCAGTCTTGCGGATGCAGTCGAGAAGGCCATGTCTCTTAGATGTACTGGCACATATGAGGATGTCGTTAAGAGCATGGATAACTGGGCGCATAATTCCAATGTTGATCTTGTGGCGTCTCAACACTTAGAACTTTACGCTAGCCTCAGAGAGCAATGTTAAGCGCAGAAAAGGGTTTTAGATCACCGATATTTGGCAGGCATGAGAGCTATAGTCCGACAGTCGAGTTGGATCATGTAGGCTCTTCACGTTATGTGTGCGAAGTCGATACCGGCAGTGCCTTTATCGTGATGGATGAAGAGCACGCGGGGTTGATTCGAGAGTTTTTGGAACTCAAGATCGGGATGCTGATGCAGATTGATCTGCCAGACGCCATAGTCTGGGAACCAGAGAGGATAGTCACTGAGCGCCTTAACGCGGTTGAGGTAGATGACATCAGGTCAGACAGTGAGGTCCTGTGGTCAGTGATTTTGGCGTTTTGCAATAGGAATATTTAATGGGTGTACAAATATCAGCACACATGATTGTAGGCGAGCAGACAAATTTTGCTTTGCAGTGTCTGAAGGCGTCGCTTGAGTGTCTTGAACATAATCTTATCAGTAATGTGGTTGTTGGCGTTCATCCTTCCTGTAGCGCTAAAGTGCGGAGCTTGATCGAGCAATGGGCTGATCAACCGCACCGGTCATTTACTGATACGCAGGGTGATGGGTTTGCCGATTGGCGCAATACAGTGTTGGATTTCGACACCTCTAACCCGACTCACATCTTGAAGGTCGATGCTGATGAGACCTACTATTCACATGCCATTGAGGAATTGTGGCAGGCGGCGTTGAATCGCCCAGAGTCAGATGCTTTCATGGTCTCCTTCTATCATCTCATGAGGGACTACGATGTCCATCAGAGCGAATCTGCTAGGCAGGTTGTCATGTTCAGGGTGGGAGGCCGATGGGGCAAGGATGTTCACGAGGGGTGGCAGCCTCTAAATAGCTACCATCATATCGATAATTGTGTTGGCTTTGTCCATTGGGGCTATACGAAGCCACAGGTCGAAACCTTCCTGAAGTGGGCAAAATACGCGGTGCTCGAACATGGCAACTTACAGGCCTATCGCCGAGATGGCGATATGCCGTACTTTGCTGGATGGCGTGAGCCAGGAACGATTGTGGATGACAGGCCAGTTAAGCAGATGACCGAGCAGTATCCTGATCCGGCTATGAAATACATCGTTGGTCCGTTCAAGACGAGTGGGCTTACGTGGAGGAAGTGGCTCGACAGGATTGATCCAGACGTGGAGGAATGGTATCAGAAGACCATCAAGGAGAGCGGGGGTGATTGGGACAAGTGGTTAGATGCTCTAGAGGCAGAATGGCCTCGATTTGGAGAACAAGATGACTGATTTCTATAAGACCCATCCAGACGGCAAGGATCTACCAGATCCGCCAAAAGGCACGAAGCCGTATGACGGGTGGGCTAATGTGGCCAGTCCGACCAAAGAGAAACCAGAGCTTATACCGATTCGTGACACTGTAGCCGGCAAGGTATGCCCGTTGCTCAGCACCATCAGGCCAGGAGGTTTCCCCCATAAGGAGCAGGTCAAGTGCATCGGGGCTGACTGCGCCATGTACACGATAGTGCATGAGCCGCGCTATAAGATCGATCCAAAAACAAGTCAGCCCGTTATGGAGAAAGACAAGGATGGCAACCTGACTAGGGCGCTCATCGAAGATTGTGCTTTTGGATACTGCGCTTACGCCCTACAGACCGAGATGTCTTACTTGATGGCCTCTAAGGTGAACAGCATCAACGATATGGTGTCGGGCCTTGTGAGAAGCATGGTGATGCAGTCTGCTGCGCAGCAGCAGGTGAAGCAGACACAGACTAAACGACCTGGGGGGATCAAGACTCACTAATGTCTGGAGCAGGAACGATCAGGCGTGAGTACATCATCCTTTGTGGAGCATGCGACGTCGGTGGAATATGCGAAGGCCACGAAATCGCTCGCTATTGGGAAGTGAGGACCAAGAAAGAAGCTGAGAAGCTGTTTAAGAAACGAGGGTGGACGAGAACAAAACGAGATGGCTGGATCTGTAAAATCTGTACAAAACAGAGACAATGATTGAACCAATACCAAGCATGAAGAATTCTATGGGGCCGCTGATCGGCATCCTGCTGACTACTTTCAACGATCTTGATATGTCGAGAGTGGTCTACGATGAGATGATGAAATCAGTGACATCTAGGCCGTATGCATTTGTGGTCGTAGACGCCGGCAGTACAGATGGTACAGTAGAATGGTGGGAGCACCATGCCCTTGTCATTCATGCAGCCAGAGAGGACATCACAACATATGTCGGACAACGCGACGCGGACTCCCTCAAACATCTCAGCATTGCGCTGAATGTTGGAATCAATAATCTCAAGAATCAAGGGGCCAAATACATATGCTGGATTCATGCTGACATGAAGTTCCCGCAGGAGAACTGGATTGACGTTCTGGTTGATCGGCTAGAGCGAGACCCTGAAATAGGTAAAATTGCACCGGATGATGTAAAGTGGGGTAATCAGCCCGAAAGGGTCGGCAATAACTGCCCTCATGTGGTGTCTGTTGAGATGTACGAAAGGGTCGCAGAACAGCGCAGAAAGGTTCATGGGGATGAATGCGATAAATGTTCGCTGAAAAATACATGCCCATTGTGGTTCTGTGAGAAGTTCATCGGAATCGGTGGTTATGAAGATTGGGATTTGAATGCGATTATTATGGATGTAGGCAAGAAGGTAATCATCACGCCGGAGTCTAAGGTCGATCATGAGGGCATGGGAACCAGACAGCGTCGAGACACCACAGGGGAGGCCAAGCATAATGCAGGCGTATACTGCAGCAGATACAAGACAGGTGATCCACCATGCTAGTAGGTTTATTGACACCTTGGGGAGAAGCATCGTGGCTGTGCGATTACGCCCACAAGCTCAGGAGATCCCTGGAGAAGGTCGGTGTGGAGGTCAGAGTGATCTCTTGCGCCAGACAGGGCTATGAGACCTACAAGGACGATGCAAAGGTTGTTCGTAAGGCTTGGAAGCGCAACGGAGACATGGATGATGTGCCATCTATGCAGATGGCGGCTCAATCTTGTGACCTCATTCATGCGCAGGTTGCTAAAAACATTTGGGGCAACAATCTGGAGTCCCTTATGGTCGAGTGCAAGAAGCCGAAGATCATAACCTTCCATGACACCGCTTATCCGCAGATCAGGCAAGAGTTTTTCGACTACGCCATGGTGACAAATGATCTGGTAGCGCTTGACCGGAAACTCAGCAAGCCTAACTGGTTTGGGACGTTCTTTGGGGCAAGCACGAAAGGGATACCGGAGCCGGAAGTCTCCGAAACCTTGAATGTTCTGGCATTTGGGCCTCACTGTGATGTCGATATGGTCGAGAAGGCTGTTGCATCAGCGAATAGCAATCTCGGAGAAAACAAGCTCAAGGTGAGCAGGTTTGTCAGGCATTGGGACAAGACCAAGGAGATCAAAAAGAGGCTTGCTGGGGCGCATATTGTCGTCAGTTACTACCCAGAGAACAAGAAGGGCGAAACTGCGTATTGGCCCTTCATGGCTGTAGCCGCTCAGAGGCCTCTCATTACGAGCGATACTGAGTGGTTCAGGCGCTACAGCGATGAATACGTCTACAAGGCCACCAACCTCAAAGATCTCACTGACGGCCTGACATTCATAGGAGCTATGTACAGTACGTTTTTGAATGATGCGAGATCATATATGGAGTGGGTCTTAGAGAACCGAACTTGGCCGAAAGTCGCACAGATGCACCTAGACGTCTATGAGGAAGTGCTTAAGAGCCATGAAAATCTTGTTGACCAGAAATAGTGAGCACTGGAAAGAAGGCGTTGAGCATTTACTGCGGGGAGGCGTCTGGCTGCGCACGTACAGGCAGCGTCCTAAGTCGTCCAAGCAGGCTCAGGCCTCTCAGAAGAAGCCAAGGCCCATAAAGGCATTTGGTGAGTTGATGGCGTTAGATCTGAGGAGCATCAAGCAGATTGGAGAGTTGTTGGGCCTCGATCACCTGCATATCGATAAGAAATTGTCGAAAAAGGGCAGTATGGTGGTTGTGTCTCTGTATCGAGTATGGGGAAAGAAGCTTGAAGAACTTATCGAATTTACCAGCGGCCTATCATGAGGTAAGATTTGAGTATATGGCAGACCTGTTAGGGCGCGTCCAGAGTGACTGGATGGAGCAAGATGTCAGGAGGCTCTACAGGATGTTCAATAGCCTCATCAACCGTGTTGTGGCAGCACTATCGAGGAAGTACGGAGAATACCATGAGTCCGTGAACAGTGTTGTCTACACGGAGTTCATGATGTTGTTGACTAAGTACAAGCGCGATAAAGGGTCGAACATAACGGTCTGGATGGACAGGCTCCTCTATCACAAATCCGAGAGGTCATTGTCGTCTTTTCTGTTTGCCGGTAGTCCTGGATATCTGGTTGGTGAACAAAAGTTTGCCAAGAAGATAGACGGAGAGCGCATTAGAGTCCATACGCTTGTTCCTCAAAACTCTCCAGATGGTTGCATCTCGAATGCTGTAGGAGAAGAGAACGTAGCGTTCTCCAAAGCACATCACGACAGATGTGATGATAAGCTTAGAATCATCGATATGCTTCAGTGCGTTAGGACGGCGATGGGCGAGCAGGCGGTGGATGTGGTGGTGTTGTCTTGGTATTTGGATTTCAGTCAGCCAGAGGTGGCCAGTATTGTTGGGCTGACACAATCTCGTGTATCGCAGTTGCTGGCAGCAGCCGCGAGTCTGATTAAAAGTAAGGCGGGAGAACTGTAGTGCTTCATGTTGCAACCACATCAAAAGAGAAGGCCATGGGCTTTCAGCATCGTCAGGCTTTCGATGGTGATGAGGCGATGTTGTTTATCGATGTCGGGCCTGACGTGGTGTTCCATATGCGAAATGTCGGTGCTGCGCTCAGCATAGCGAGCATCGGACCAGACGGTAGCGTTCTTGATGTCGGTCTTATGGAGCCAGAAACCGGTGCATATGTGACTGCAAAAAGTACCGTGTATGTGCTGGAAGCAGCGCCGGAGTTCTTTTCGGACAACCAGATATCTGAGGGTTTTGATGTGTCAGCCTTGTTGCTGTCGATGCCTCAGACAGAAGACTACTTTTCTGACGGATTCTCCTTGACAAGCATGGGTGCTGTGTGGTATACTGAACAGGCACCTTTAGCGGTAGAAGAGCCAATGGCTGTGGCGAGTCATTTGGCGGTTGGTCACGCACTTTCGCAACTACATAAGCTGGTAGGCCTAAAGAGAGCGGAGCAAATATGGACACAAGTTTTCGCGAGGTATAAGAATGAGTGATGTGCTATACGCCACTGGCTGTGTGAAGTTCTTCCTCCCGCATTTCAATTACGGGTATATCGTTAGAGACGACCAGACGGATGATCAGAAGGACATATTCTTCCATGTAGAATCGTTAGATCAGTCTTGGGACGGACTCCCGAATCCGAATGAATCTGTCAGTGTGGAGTACAGGGAGTCAGACAGAGAGCCGGGTGGATGGCAGGCGACTTCAGTGACGAAGATCGATGAAGAAGAGAGAGTATTCGGAGGCTCCATGGCGAAAGTCGAGCCCGGTCTGACATCTCCTACGGCTACTGGTCCGCTTGCCTACGTCAAGGTGATGGTCAAGTGCCCGGCCTGCTCGTACGAGTCGATCCACAAGGCTGGTGTTTTGGGGAAGAAGATGCGCTGCATTTCATGCTCGAAGCCATTTACGGTGCCTGGACAATGGAAGTAACTGATGCCAATCAAGCTACCAAGTTTGGATCTGTGTTTCGACCGGATCAGTAAGGAAAGTAACACGCACAGTTTTCATCTGTGTGCGGTGGCTTTTACACGTTCTGGCCACATCATCGCGTCCTCGGCTAACCGTCAGCTTACTAGGGCGGATGGAGCCAAGAAGTGGACAGAGCACGCCGAAGAGGGGCTGGTGCGTAAGCTTCACAACCTGAAGGCGAGACAGCGGTTCAGGACCGTTTATGTGCTTGTAGCGAGATGGTCTGACGCTCAGGGGTGGCTGATGGCAAAGCCGTGTGGCGACTGCTGGAGGCGGCTCAACAATTACGATGTTGATGGGGTGTTCTATACGAACGCCGATGGAGATATTGAAGATGCTTTTCGATTTGGAACGATTACGTCGATACAGACCCCGTAGGCGATGCAACATTTGTGTCGGTCAGGGGTTTCTTAACGCTGCAACAGCATCGAATCGTCAGAAGGCAGACGTCTGTACTTTGACGCAGTCGTCCAGCAGTGTCTTTGAAGAGGGATTCATCAAATGTCCTTACTGTGGTCGTGATGTGGTCGAACAGAGACGAGAGAGTCTTTAAGCTGGCAGATAAACCAGAGGGTGTCTGCTGGTTGTGTGGTAAGTTGCCCACTAACCGGGTCAGCGCTCCACAACGAAATTCGGTAGACGGTAGATGGTATCAGATATATTCATGTGGCTGTGGAAAAGGAGATGATGAAGATGGTTACACAGTTAAAACGAAACTCCCAGAAGGTTGGCAAGAGGGCGAAGAAGACGACATCTTCCTCCCACCAGCAGGAGTTTGACTTAGCGGCATGGGCGTCCACCAAGCCAACTGCTAAGAGAGGATGCACGACTTGTAAGCAAGTAGGAGTCGCAGGCCTGATTAGACAGTTTATGAAACTCATCATAGACGGCAAGACAAAGCGGCCCCTTGCTGATTTCCACTTTTGGCTGCGAGAGCATCACGGGTACGGCCTAGTGATATCGAGCCTCTACAGGCACATGAAGATGTGCGAAACGGATCTTTGGACAAAGTTTCAGGACGCACGGTCCAGATAGAAAGAGCAAATATGGCTAAAGCAAAAAAGATAAAGAGAACAAAGAAGAAGGTTACCAAAAAGGCAGTCAAGAAATCAGAAGAAGAGAAGCCAGAAGACGCCCTTGCTGATTGGGCTAAATCGGGTGAATCGCTTGCGAAGGTTGAATTCGGCATTATCCAGAAGCATGCCGATAAGCTGAAGAAGCAACTGCTGCAGCATAGGGCCGGTGAGTCCATCATCATTGATGTCATTAAGGACGTCTTCAGGGAGAATCCTCCTGATTTCACTATTCCGACGATACCCGCTAAGGACCGGCGTGCCAAGCAAGATGAGGAAATCGCCGTTCTACACATCAGCGATACTCAAATCGGCAAGATTACGACCACTTATGACTCTGCGGTAGCCGAGGTGAGGTTGCTTAGGCTGGCCGAGAAGGTCATTAGGATTACTGAGATCCGGAGAGGCAATGCGAAGATCGAGGAGCTTCGGATCTACTTTGGAGGGGATCTTGTTGAGGGTGAAGTCATCTTCGCCCACCAGCCCCACATGATCGATAGGAACGTTCTCGAACAGGCCTGCGTTGTTGCGCCGACTATTTTCGTCAAGATGATTTTGATCCTGTCGAAGCACTTCAGGAAGATCAGGACCATCTGGGTGAGGGGCAATCATGGACGGTCTGGTCTAAAAAAGGGTCCGCAGCATCCTGACACCAACTGGGACACCGTCACTGCATATAATGTCAAGCATATAATGCTGGGCTCAGATTCTTATCCCCACAAGGAGTGGGCAGGTAGGCTGGAATTCGAAATAGCTGCTGATACCTGGAAATACGTAGATTATGTGTTTGATTGGGGAAATTTAATCGCTCATGGCGACCAAATTCGCGGTACGCTAGGGATGCCGTGGTATGGTTTTCTTAAGAAGGTCCTAGGATGGGCCGAGACGATAGACGACCCGTGGGATAATCTGTTTACTGGGCACTTCCATACGCCCGCTATGATCAGCATCAACAATAAGCGGGTTTTTGCAAACGGAACAACGGAGTCTGACAATGCTTACGCTCAAGAGAGCTTGGCATCGGGTGGCCTCCCTTGCCAGAGACTTCTTTTCTTTAGCCCTACACATGGGCCAATCTCTGATAACCTCATTTATTTGGAACAGCCAATCCCGTCTCGGCAAAAAGCCATCGCTGTCGCCATGCAAGTTAACGGAAACTGATTACGAGATTGACGCCATCTACACGACCGATGAATTGATCGAGTCGCTGAAGAGGCGCTTTCCCGTTATCGTTGTAGCTATAGCTCCAGGGAAGGGCCAAGAAGACTACAAGGAATGGATAGAGTACGGTGGGACCGCTTTCGATTATCCGAAGGCGATCTATCTGATGAGCACTGCCCACTTCGATCTGCTTCATGCTAAAGAATCAGCGTTGGTTCCCGTCGATGACGAAGGCTTCGAAGAGGCTTTTGAAGAAGACGACGATGAAGACGAAAGGGAATGGTGGCAAGATGCTTAAGAGAGCAAAGAAATGGTCCCTAGAGGACGACAGGACGTACACGAAGGAATGTGACTACTGTGATGGCGACGGAGATGTGACTGGCGATGATGGCGTCGTCATACCGTGTCCGATCTGCGGTGGCAGAGGCCGTGTTCCCACAGAAGATGACGATGTTGTCCGGGAAGACGAATAAAACGGCTTTTTGGCTTGACAAACGGTCATTTATGCTGTATACTGGGAAGCGATGGGGTCACCTATAGTCGTATCTGACTGGTGCAACGAGGGGCATTTTAGACGTCGCTTCTCATTCCCTGGATGCGGATGGAGGGTACTCCTACCGTCGCCCTGGTCTACGTCCTGCCGCCTCGGAGACGGAGGCTGTACGGAATCAACGATAGTGCCGGGGGCTCGGTCCCAACAGTCCTGGGCCGAGTCGTTTTAGGAGCGGTTCTCGACGGTTTGAGAGCATGTCTTATACACATGTCCAGGTGGTTCGACACCACACGCTCCCACCATATTTGGACACCACTATGGCGTATAGCGACAAGGTCCTCGATCACTACAATAACCCACGTAATGTCGGGTCGTTCGGTACTCGTGCTGAGGTCAAGGAACTCGCCAACATCGGTGAGGGCATCGTAGGAGCGCCTGAATGCGGCGACGTGATGAAGCTGCAGATCAAAGTCGGCGACAACGGCATGATCGAAGATGCTAAGTTCAAGACCTTTGGCTGTGGTTCGGCGATTGCTTCGAGTTCGCTCGCAACTGAGTGGATGAAGGGCAAGACCATCGATGAGGTGCTGCAGATCAAGAACACCGACATCGTTGAGGAGTTGTCGCTGCCGCCAGTGAAGATTCACTGTTCGGTGCTGGCTGAGGATGCGATTCGCTCAGCCATTGCGGATTACAAAAAGAAGCAGGAAGCGGTTTAGAGATATCTTGTGCGCACGAGAGCCGTTTAGTCGCCAGTGAGCCTCCCCCTGGTTTGCGAGCCACCAGGGATGGATGACGGCTAGATGGTACCTCCCTGGACATCACTAGTGATGTAGGAGGTGAAGGCTCGCTCTACTTGGGCCTCTAGCTCAGCGGTTAGAGCACCGGCCTCATAAGCCGTAGGTCCTCGGTTCAAATCCGAGGAGGCCCACCAGAGGAGGCGGATATGGGTAAGTTCAAGTTCAGCAACTTCCAGCCGTCTCCCGTCGTGATTGATGGCGTGGTATGGCTCACGGTTGAGCATTTCTATCAGGCCATGAAGACGCTTGATCCGAAGGAGCAGAAGAAGATCAGAACGCTGGTCCTGCCCGGACAGGCCAAGAGAGCGGGCCGTAAGGTCACCATGAGGTCTGACTGGGAGGCCGTCAAAGAGCAGGTGATGATGCAGGGGCTGCGGGCTAAGTTCGCGCTTCCAGACTTCAAGCGTTCTCTCCTGTCAACGGGTGATGAGGAGATTGTCGAGCGGAACACGTGGCATGATAATGAGTGGGGCGACTGTATCTGCCAGAAGTGTAAGAATAAAGCTGGTGCCAACAAGCTTGGCAAGTTGCTCATGACCTTACGCAGCGAGCTACAACATGACTGTGGATCAGATTGAGCGGTGGATGCTCAAGAAGGGCTTCACCAGGGGAGATGATGGAGTCTACCACATCCCCGATACAGTTGGATTTTATACCGTTAGCGCTCATTATCTGCGTCTGACGTACGAGATCTTCGGGCCAAAATCTATGAAGGCCATGAAGAAGCGCCTCAAGGCGAAACTCAAGCAACTAAAGAGTCTTGGAAAAAGATAATTGGTCCGCATTGAAGCCTGATGGTGTTGAGGCTGGTGATAAACCTGACTCCGGCAAGTTGCTGTCGTCAGCAGATAAGCCACTGCAGATTAAGTCCGCAACGTTCCGCAAACCAGCGAAACCTAAGCAGCGGGCAGAAGTCGAAGTGGTGAAGAAGAAGCCCGTAGTCGGGAAAGCTAAGAAGAAGCCTATTTTGGCTCTAAAACGAAAGACAAAACCATGAAAAAGTTCCTTCTCTTGTCCGCTCTCGCGCTAGCACTGTTGGGCGGATCTTTTACCAGCGCGTGGTACCTGAGCGACCAGGGCCATCTTCCTACAGTCGATGAGGCAACCGAAGCCACTGCTGCGGCCATCGATGACGGTCTCGATTACGTTCGTGATCTGTTCTTCGAGGCTCCTAAGCCAGAAGGCAGCGAGGACGTTGAGAGCACCGACGTCGAGCTTGATGCCACTGACTAACAGATGATACAAACCGATTCCCCTACGGCGGACACCTGGGAAGATTTTTGCCAACAGTCCGTTGAATGTGCTGACATCAAGATTGTCGCGATATCAGGTAAAGCTGGATCGGGCAAAACTACTGCGGCCTACTATCTTGAAGACAAATATGGTTATACCGGCCTCAACTTTGCTGATGCGCTCAAGGAAGAAGCGATCAGGATGGGTTGGGACGGGGTAAAGGACGATAGAGGCCGCAATCTTCTACAGCGGCTTGGACAGGTTGGCCGAGAGTATACAGAGGATTGTTGGGTCAATCTCTTGGAAGGTCTCATAAAGTATGGCTTTCAGGCCGACAAGGTTGTTGTTGGTGACTGCCGTTACAAGAACGAAGCTTTATGGGTCAGATCTAAGGGCGGAATTTTGCTCCGCATAGATAGGCCAGACAACCCGTGGGCGCTGGAGGGTGATGCGGCCCAGCATCATTCTGAGACTGATCTGGATGGCTTCTGTGATTTTGACGCCATCATCGTGAATGACGGAACCTTAGATGAGTTCCGTGAGAAGATAGACGAGGCCCTATCTGGCAAGATACAATGATTACATCGATTTACATTGATCTTGATGGTGTTCTGGTTGATTGGCACACGGCAGCCTGTCGGTTGTTCGGAGTCGATCCAGCCGACATCGAGGATAAGAGTGAGCACGACATCTGTGGTCATCTTGGAATAGATGAAGACACGTTGTGGGACAGGATCGACCAGGAAGGAGAGGACTTCTGGGCCGATCTCGACAGCTATGGTTGGGCAGATCAGTTGTGGAAGGGTTGCTGTCGTATCGCGCCTACCTGTCTACTGACGAGTCCATCAAGAGCGTATTTCTCGTCTGCCGGCAAGCACAAGTGGGTCAGAGAGCACCTCGGTAATACGAGGGACTTCATTTTCACGTCCAACAAGCATCTGTTGGCTCGTCCCGGCAGGGTGCTGATTGACGATTACCGCAAGAACATTCAGTTGTGGCGACAGGCTGGAGGGATTGGGATGCTGTTCCGCCAGCCGTGGTCCACAGAGGGCCTTTTGGTGGGACAGGTCATAGACACTCTGTTATTCCTTCGGGAGTCCACCAGAATTGACAGATATGACGAGAACGGGAAGGTTCTTGATCCTACCGTTCGTGCTAGGATAGTGCCTTTGGGGGCATAGCTTAACGGAAAAGCAGAAGTCTTCTAAGCTTCTTATCAGGGTTCGATTCCTTGTGCCCCTACCATTTTTGGGTCTATAGCTCAAAGGAAGAGCAGCGGGCTTCGAACCCGTGTGTGAGGGTTCAAGTCCTTCTAGGCCTACCATCTGGAGAAGCACCATGTCCAGCAACGTCAGTGTCGTCGGCAAAACCTACCAGGGGCTTCATTGGGAGGGCATATCGCCTAAGGATCTCGACAACCTTGCTGAGATCATTACGCGTCTGGGCAGGGTTCATCCGACCGTCACGTTCTCGGAGCTTGCTGCCGAGCTTAGGCGTGAAGCGGACATTGTACGGACAAGTTTCATAGGAGCGGATAGTGAGAAATAAACTTCTAGTATTGTTGGGGCTGTGCTCGATCATGCTGATTGGGTGTGCGCCGCTTCTAGTCAGAAGCGGATACTATCACGGCCATGGTATGTATGGCCATCACAGCCATAGGTATCAGAGTGGCATTTTTGGCTTTGGCTTCTACAGCAGTGGTCACTATCATAGACACCGACATGGGACTACTGAAAGCATCACACCGAGGCGTCACGTTCGGCCAAGACGACTACACGGGCCGCATCAGGACAGGCTTCCTCAGAATAGACCGGGCGTGAAGCCTGACCGTGAGCATAATCCACATAGGCCAAGACCGGATCGACACAGAGGGCATGACAGAGGGCATGGACATGATCGCCGTAGGCCCAATCACAACAGCCATGGCAGATAGCAATGGGGCGGTAGTAGAATGGTTATCACGTTTGGTCTACACCCAAAAGAAGAAGGTCCGATTCCTTCCCGCCCTACCACATTGGAGACGATATGCCGGATTTGACCTTGACAAACTTTTGTCGCGCAGAGAGCGTGATGAGATCCAAGGAAGTGGAGACAATCGATAAATCGATAGGAGACAAACATGAATGATTTCAACGTCATTGAAGCCATCACTGACCTCCTCACACAGCTTCCTGAGTGGTTGCAGTGGGTGGCGTTCGCGATGGTATTTCTTGCTGCCTACAAGATCCGTAACGCCGCGATGAGATTCGTCGGGTTTGTGGTGAATGGGTCTTATAGGGACAAGTGGCTGCAGAACGAAGAAGGCATGCCGGAGAAGGTTCGCTGCCGCAAGCGTGGTAGCATACCGAAGGGATACCGAAGAGAGCTTGAGCAGGTAGAGATCGACAATCTTGTCAGTTATGGCAAGCAGCCGATGCTCTGTGACGGCAAGACGATTAGGTCGTTCTAGCGATCAGACCAATCTATGTGCGGGGGCGACGGTGCCTCCGCGCATAGGTCGTTAAAGAGAGATATCTGATGCCATATCATATGAAACCGATACCGAGTACAATTACTGTGAGGGAAACGATGGGTGAACGTCCAGGCATCAGGACCACAGAGTTCTGGGTTACATTGATCATAGCAGTAGCGGGTGCGTTGCCGACATTTGGGCTTCCTGATGAGCACGTAGCCGTTAAGGTTGCTGGCTTTGCTGTTGCGGTGTTGGCCACCTTAGGCTACACGTTGAGCCGCACCAAGGTGAAGCAAGCGGATCTCAAGCAGCCCCCAATGTATGAGATGGTCATCGGTCAGCCCGAAGGCGAGGAGGACGAAGAAGTTGAAGTCCTAGAAGACGATGGAGATGATGATGGGCTGTAAGTCGTTTTGGGATAGGGCCGTGCAGGGTCAGCAGGAGCCCGCAAGCGGGTTTGCTCCCAGCAAGAGAAAGCCCGGAGAGACTTCAGAGCAGCAGGGAGCCGGTAGAGGCTCCGTGTTCGAGCACGCAGGAACCGTAAGAGAGGCTCCTGGTGTTCCAGGCGGCTTTGCTGGCGGAATCCCTGGAATGAAGATGGTTAGCCCAGAATTGGGTGTTATCGAAGATCAAGTCAAAGTTGGAGATGTAGGCGTTCCACAGGTCGAGCCCCTTAAGGCCGGCCCGCCAAGAGAAGATATCACAGATGTAATTCGCGGTGGATGGACTGGTGTTGATCCAGCCGCGCAAGCCCCTCAGCCTGTACAGCAGTATGAGGGCGGGATGTGGTCTTATCCTCCTGCAGTGTCGCCAGCATCTCCAATTGGATAGCCAATTTGAGATATGAAAATTTGTCTAGTAGGCCCTTGGTTTAAACGTCACGGGATAGCAAGATACCATTGGGGATTATGTGAAGCCCTTCTCGATAAGGGGCACGAAGTCATTGTATGGTGTCCGTGGGAACCCGGTAGTGGTGACGACTGGGAGACAGAGCCCATTTCGTCCTTAACGGGCAGCTATCAAGAGAACAAGGCGAAGATCAATTCCTGTGATGTCATTCATCTCCAGAGTGAGAGCATATACGCAAAGCCTGGATTCGATCACGTCTTAGGCATGCTGCATGATCCCAATAGGCCTCCTGTGGTGCAGACTCTGCACTCAAATTGCAATCATTATTTGTCAGAAATTAGCTTCCTGTTTGTACACAATACGACCAAGCTGTTTCAGGACGTCTGGCAGGTTCATAGACCACTCGTTCAGGTTCCAATGTGGAGCCCTAAGGTTTCCCCCGTTGAGCCTCCCGATGAAGACAGGTTATGGATTCGATGGAAGACCAACGGCAGGACTGATGAGAAGTATCTGCGTGCCGAAGTTGCACTAGCCAACGAACAGCTAGAGAGGAAGTATGAGCTTGATCTGAGCGCTCAGTGGATGAGCGATGAGGCACTCATAACTTTCCTGCAATCCTCAAATCTATTCACACCCCTATACTTCAAGACGGATGCGGTTGCTAGGAGCAACACGTATACGTGGATGGCCGCCACCGGGCGGCCTTTGCTGGTTAGCGATTCTCATTGGTTTGAGGGAATCAATAATCCGTCATGTGTGGTCGCCACCAGGGAACCTCACAAACACCTTGTCGATATCGCTAACAACTACAGTGTCCTGTTGGCGCAGGCTAAGCAGGAAGCAGAGAGAATGCAGCGGGAGGACACCTGGGATGCGATGGTTGATAGAATCTACCTTCCCTACTATAGGAAGGCGATGGCCGGAGAGCGGTTAGACTAATGAGACTCATTTGGAAGACTCTTTCGTGGCGCGTTATCGCTACCACTATGAGCATGGTGGTTGCCTACCTGTTGACGGGGTCTCTCAAGGTTGCGGGAATGATCGGAGCCAGTGAGGCTGTGATCAAATCTGTAGCATACTACATACACGAGTTGGTCTGGGTGGCCAAATCAGAGGAATAAATATGGGATATCCAGATCGTTTTTACAGTGCAGATGGTTTTGAGTGGCATAGGTTTAAGGCCTATATCTTTGAGACCATATGTGATTGGCGTTTTCGCCCAACACCGAGGCATTCAGATTGGGCTGAGATGAAAGATAAAGACAAAGACTGGGATCATGCCACAGAAGAGCAGTTCAGGATGTGGAAGATCGTCATTGCGGAGAACGGCGTCATCAATGGATAGCTTGGTTGTCGCTCAAGACCGTGAGGCTGAGTCCGAAGCCTTCAGGCTGTTCAGACAACAGTTGTGGCAGGATGGCAACTCCGTCATGGGTGATGGGTTTGTTGAGCACTGTGTGCTGCAGTATCCGTTCATCATGAAGAATGGCGTTGTCGAGCCTGAGTTGCTCGGCATGAGAGGCAGTGAGTTCAAGCGAAAGACACAAGAGGCTCCAAATGAGATTCCGGCTGAGATCTTCAGTCGGATTCTGGAGATACCGGAGTTCGTCTTTACGATAGACGATCTTGCCGTTGCCATCATGATAGACGATTACGATCAGCACAATAATGAGGTTGCTTTCGGCAATTCCAGGGTGATCGACAGGTGTCTTCACTACGTTGGTGTTGTTCCGCTCCGCTACGCTGCAGGGAGTGTTCGGGCTGACGCCTCAGTGGCAGTCAGCGACGCTCTGGAACTTCTAGCTAAGCTCCATGAGAGGTCTGCAGCCTTTGTAGACACGCCAGAGCAGCACATACACGTTAGGGTTCTCGACACTGGTGATTTGGGTGGATAAGATCATAGTTTTTGATTTAGACACGGTTGAGGCTCTAGAGAAGTCGCTTGATAAACTATCCAGACAGATCCCGTTCGGTAGCCCAAGGCAAAAAGAGATCTTCAGGCTTAAGATGGAGTTAGAGGTGGCTCGTAAGTCTGCTGCCCAGATGGTACAAATACACGAAAAAAGGTTGGCCGCATTAGTTGTGCGATCTAAAGAATTCATCGCTGGAAACAAGAGAAGCAAGAATTACCGATGACAGACGAACTTGATGGGCTACTCAGTAGAGCGCATGACTTATTCGCTCAGATGAGGCCTGATATATCCACAATGGAGGTCTTTCTTCATGGTTTGAAAACCTGTCGAGTAGCATTGATGGCTGCGCAGGTTGGGATGGATAATCAGATTACACCTGAGGAGGAAAAAGTTGAAAGGCTCCAAACCGTAACGGTCGCAGGGCTGTTTAATGAGTTGCCGGTAGAGCGTCTAAGGAGTCCTATGGGACTACTAAGACACGACGGAAAAGAAATGCCGTTTGATATAACACAGGTTATTGCACACAACGATACTCATGCCGTAGTAGTTATACCCCAGTCGCCAATCGGACTTGCCGCTGTGACGGTTGACTCGCTAGAACTGTTCACCATAAGGGGACTTAAACATCAGTTTTTTGCGAGTCTTGTAGAATACAAGATCAGCGCTATTCTGGATGGTGGTTGGTGCCTTCCGAATGTCATTCAGCCTGTGAGCTTCAAAGACCCTGCTATCGTCAGGGTCAACGTTGAAACTCAGGAGGCTCTTGTGCAACACTCTCCTCATGCAATACCAATTACAAGAACATTTAGTGAAATGTCAAACGAATTACACGAGTGCTTGAAGAAAGATTATCCGGAGGAGAGGTAGTATGAGGGAGCTTCCAACACAGTATCAAAAATTCATTCATCTGAGTAGGTATGCGAGATGGAGCGATGACTTACAAAAGAGAGAGACCTGGGAGGAAACAGTAAACAGATACATCGACTTCATGTGCGATGACCAGTGCAAAGGGCAGATTGACGACGATACCAAGAACGATCTGAGAGAGGCGATTCTGAACCTCGAAGTGATGCCAAGTATGCGATGCCTGATGACTGCCGGTAAGGCGCTCAAGCGTGACAACGCAGCAGGCTACAATTGTCTGGCAGGAGACACTTTGGTCACAACTTTAGAGGAAGGTGTCGTGCCGATCAAAGAGGTTGCTGGTAAGTCAGCACATGTCATAGATGGCAATGGTGATTGGGCTTTGGCCGATTGCCGTGTATACGGGACACAGCGGCTTTATCGAATCAACATCGCCACTTGTGGTAAGGGTGCTTTCCATTTTGATGCGACAGGAGACCATGATTGGGTCTTGAAAGACGGATCAAAGGTGCGGACGTCAGAATTGAAACCAGGGGATCGTTTGGCTAATGTCAATTTGACTCGGAAGGCTATTGAGGAAAATGATGATTACAGCAAAGGAGTCGTTCATGGGTTAATCTATGGTGATGGCACTGCTGTGTATAAGCAGGTAAGGACAAAGAGAGTGTGCCAGGGGTTCGTCATTCGTCTGTGCAGCGATCACGAAGACCTGCTGCCTTATTTCAAGGGGTTACCAAGGAGCTTTCCTAAGTCCTTCGATGGGCAGCCAGTAGTATATTTGATGAATGAAGCAGAAGACCTCAAGTCTCTTCCGAATTTGGGCGCAGGCTTTTACAGTGATGAATACTATACGGGGTTTATTCGTGGGTGGCTTGCGGCTGACGGGACTGTGTCTACAAGCGGTCAAGTCTCTCTAGCCACAATCAATGAGGGGCGTTTGTGGCTAAGGAAGGTGCTTCCTAGGCTAGGAATGGCTTTTCTCAATGATTCATATACGTATCCTGCACGCACTAATTTTGGTGAGAGGAAAGAAGCACTTCACAGGGTCGAATTGGATAGACGTTACCTTGTTGCAGAAGACATTCTTATCAAACGAAAAAGAGAAAAATTCAGGCCAATTGATGTGCAGAAGAACCCAGGCTTTGGCAAAGTATCGTCCGTAGATCCGCTTGAGCGCTATGAATCAGTATACTGCTTTAACGTCCCTACTACGCATAGTTTTCTTCTGACTAAGAACGTTCTCACAGGAAACTGTGCGTTCTTGACTGTCGATAGCCCAAGAGCATTTGATGAGTGCCTGTATGTGCTGATGTGTGGTACTGGCGTGGGGTTCAGTGTCGAACGCCAATTCATCAACAGCTTACCGGAGGTCTCAGAGCAACTCTATAAGACCGACACTACCATCGTAGTGCCGGATAGCAAGATTGGTTGGGCGAAGTCTCTGAAGGAGCTTGTCAATCTGTTATATGCGGGTCAGATTCCAAAGTGGGATCTATCCAAGCTGAGGGCCTCTGGGGCCAGACTAAAGACGTTTGGTGGTAGGTCCAGTGGGCCTGATCCGCTTAATGATCTGTTCAACTTCGTTGTAGAGATATTCCATAAGGCTGCGGGCAGGAAACTAAACTCGATTGAGTGTCACGACATCATGTGCAAGATTGGGGAGACCGTCGTTGTGGGTGGCGTCAGACGTTGTTTGCCCGGCTCAACGCCAGTGTTTACTCCTAATGGCACAAAATCGATTAAAGACATCCGTGTAGGCGATGAGGTGGTTGTTGGAGGTCAAACCGCGCTGGTGATTGCCGCAGGGGCTTCTGGCGTTAAGGACACTGTGGTAATCAAACATCGTTTCGGTCAGTTGGAGTGTACGCCAGATCACCGAGTGGCAGTGTTCAATTCAATTATGAAGTATGAGTTCAAGTTAGCATCAGAGATTGCTGTGGGCGACCGGTTAGTTTGGGATAGTGTTGGCTATGACGGAGTAGAAACCGAGTTGCCGCCTCTCAGAGATGCGCTGCACTTTAATTCAAATCCCTTGACGATTCCGGCGCTGTCTCCTGATGTTGCTTGGTTGATGGGATTATTTCATGGCGATGGGCACGTTGGAGAGAGAACCTTAGAGATTTCTGGTAACATGCAGGAAGTTTCTTTCTTACGTTATGCTGCTGCTGTGTTAAAGGGTCGTTTTGGGTTGGAGTCTTCTGTCGGTAGTGATGGCCGACCCGGCGCGGGGGCAAGATTACGTGCTCATTCAGCGCCTTTATCGCGCTGGTTTAGCGATCATGTCAAACAGGCCAATAAGAGTATAGAAGTCCCTGAGTGGATCATGAATGGCACTCGTGATGTTCGGTTTGCTTATTTGTCTGGATTGTTGGACGCAGATGGGCGAGTCCGCAAAGATGGTAGCATCGATCAAGCGACAACAATTTATAAAGAATTTGCTGATACCTTGGTGACATTGTTAGCTGGTCTTGGAATAGCCAGTATCGTGAGTTTTGGTAGCGCGAGTAAACGACGGGATAACGGAGTAAATGCGAAAGATTTTTATACGGTGCGGATCGTTGGGAATGCGAACCGTATAATGTTTGTGAGTGCTTGCCAGAACCTGTCGCATAAGCTTAGCGGTAGACGTATGAAATATCGCAGTCCAGTTGATTTTTCGTTTCCAATTCGATGGAGCAACAGCAACCAGGGCTACGACTCGAACGGCAACATCAATGTTACCGCAATGAGGTATGATTTGCCATTGTTGCCAACTCGTGTGTTGGGGGTAGAAAAAGGGCGATCAGTTGAAACTTATGACATTCAGGTTGATGGACTAGAACAATTCACGGCTAATGGTTTGGTGGTGCATAATTCGGCTCTCATCAGTCTCAGCAACCTGTCCGATGATCGGATGAGGTACGCGAAGTCTGGTCAGTGGCAGGACGGTGCGCCTCACAGGAGGTTGGCCAACAACAGCGTCGCCTACACGGAGAAGCCCGACATTGGAATCTTCATGAAGGAATGGCTGGCGCTGTATGACAGCAAGAGTGGCGAGAGAGGCATCTTTAATCGTGTAGCCGCTAAGAAGCAGGCCATCAAGTATGGCAGGCGAGATCCTAACCATGAGTGGGGCTGTAATCCATGCAGCGAAATCAACCTCAGGTCCCAACAGTTCTGCAATCTCTCAGAGGTTGTCGTCAGGGCTAGCGACACTGAGCAGTCCATCAAGAGAAAGCTCAGGTTGGCCGTAATCCTTGGAACCATGCAGAGCAGCCTAACGGACTTCCGTTATCTGAACAAGCTTTGGAAGAAGAACTGCGAGGAAGAAAGCTTGCTTGGCGTGTCCCTGACCGGCATCATGGACAACAAGTTGATGGCGGGTCAATCCGGACTCGATAAGCTCAAGGACCTTCTCGGGAGGCTACGTGAGCACGCTGTGTCGGTTAATGGGGATTGGGCTGAGATTCTTGGAGTCAATCCGGCAACCGCTATTACGTGTGTGAAGCCGAGCGGAACAGTAAGCCAGTTGACCGACTGCGCGAGTGGTATCCACCCACGCCACAGCCGCCATTACATCAGAACAGTCAGGGCCGCTAAGACTGATCCGTTGGCTCAGTTTATGATTGATGTCGGCTTCAGCAATGAGCCAGATGTGATGGCACCAGACAGCACTTTGATATTCAGCTTCCCCATCAAGAGCCCTAAGAATAGCGTGGTCATTGATGATGTTGATGCGCTCACGCAGTTGAGGCTTTGGTTGGTCTACCAGGACCACTGGTGCGAGCACAAACCAAGTGTGACCATCTACGTTAAGGAGCATGAGTGGTTCAACGTTGGCGCATGGGTGTATGAGCACTTCGATAGCATTTCTGGCGTATCGTTCCTGCCATACACTGGCCACACCTACCGTCAGGCTCCATATCAGGAGATCGATGAATCAGAGTATCAGGAAGCTGTCAAGAGAATGCTGCCTAAGAATGTGGATTGGGATAAGATCCGCGATTATGAGAAGGAAGATAACACGATTGGCAGCCAGGAGTATGCCTGTAGTGGGGATTCTTGCGAGATGCTATAATGAGAGAATGGCAGGGTGATATTTGGGAATGCCTTGATGTTGGGTACGTCGTTGTCGTACCGGTCAACCTACAAGGCTATATGGGGCGCGGATTGGCCCTGCAGGCTTCTCAACGATTTGAGGGCCTGCAGGCGCAGTTCCGCGCTTGGTGCCAGAAGCAAAGCACTAAGCCTGATGTCGATGAAGTCTTCGTGTGGTACGATGGTGATGATGAAAGGATCATCTTGGCTCCTACGAAGAAACGATACAGTCAGAAGGCCAACCTCGGTTATGTGGAGTTCTGTTTTTGGTTACTGTCCCAGTGGCCGAGCGAGAACAATATAGCCGTTCCTCCTCTGGGCTGTGGCTTTGGAGGGTTGGAGTTCTCAGAGGTGCGTGCATTAGCTGAGAAATGGCTAACATCAGATAGATTCTTGTTTGTAACCCCAGCCAGTTATGTCAGAAGCAGATACCCAGACAGTTTCCAGCCAGCCCGGACAGGGACAGACGTCTGGCAGTGGGACAATCAGGGAGTACAGCATTAATGCGGTGGTCGATGATGTGCTGGTGTCGGCAACTTTCACGACTACTGCCGATAAGGTGTATACGTGTCAGATCTCTGCTTCCGAGGGATACTTCACCGTCCAGGGGGTCAACCACCAAGGCCTACCATCTGAACTGGATCTGTGGTACATGTACGCAATTTTGATGCAGAATCTTGGAGAAAATGATGATACTGTTTTACGGAACGACAAACAACCGGCTGGATAGCATCCTTCTAGAGGGCATTATTCCGGCCAATTACCACAAACTAGCGAGGAACTGGCTCAGCGATGACGACATTGATCTGGATCTGGATGATACTGACCTTCCACAGCACGTAAAAGACGTGCGTAACGCGCTTAAGAAGTCGAGGCACCTGAACGGGAAAGTGGCTCTCTCTGTAGAGTCTCTCGTGGCAGAGAGCTTTGCGTTTGACGGGATGCGTAACGGAGGATACGGGTTGTATGAGTATGATGTCGTCAATCCACTGGCACTCGCTGGCTATAAGATTCTAATTCCCGAAAAGGATATTTTGCCGATTATATTGGAGTGTCTTGTTCCTGAGATGGATACTGCTGAGGGTGTGACTGTCGAACTAGAGCACATTCCTTCCGATAAGATCTTGTCGGTTCACTATCTGAGTATAGGAGGTAATAAGTAATGTCTATACCCCAAGCAACAAAGGGCAGGATTGTTCTGGTTGAGCACAAGCTGAAGAAGGCTTCTTCCATTCAGGTTCCAGGTCAGTCACAAGTAGGCGTCAAGATCGGCAAGGTCGTCAGTGTTGGCGCACATTCATATCTTCAAGGTGAAATGGCAGCGGTTGAACTCGGAGCGCTGTTCGCATTTGATGATGCAGAAGCAAGCCTGATTGTGGTTGGTAGCGACGAGTACTACGTGACCAAGGATTTCAATTTGCTCGCTAGAGTAGAGATAGAGGAGTAATTATGATAAGAGATGTAATTGTTGATCCGGTCGATAAGATCTCGGCAGGTGTAGCGCTTCTAGCCAATGCCGTAAAGGTCACCCTCGGTCCACAGGGGAAGAACGTCATCATCAGCCATCCTTTCCGTAAGCCAGTCGTCACCAAAGACGGCGTGACTGTCGCTGAGGAGATTCATGTTGAAGATCCTGCTGAGAGTGTGGCCATCCAGATACTCAAGCAAGCTGCTCGTCAGACCTGTGAGGAGGCGGGAGATGGCACCACAACAGCCACCGTACTGGCTGAGGCGTTGTATTTTGGTGGGTTGAAGGCAATTGAATCTGGCGTGAATCCGACGAAGCTGCATGCTGGTATGCAAGATGCATACAGGCAAGTGGCGGCGTTCTTGGAAGCCAACAAGATGACCGTTGAAGGTGATGTCAGTGTTCTGAAGAAGGTTGCAGCAGTTGCGGCCAACAACGATGCTGAGATTGGAGAACTCATCGGGAAAGCCATGAACAAGGTCGGCCATGATGGTGTCATTGTCGTTCAAGAAGGGCGAGGAGAGGCCGATGAGTTGTATTTCGACGAAGGCGCTAAGCTAGAATCTGGTATGCTTTCAGTGGCGTTCAGTAACAAAAACCCTTGGAGGACTGAGTACGACCATCCTGACATCATAGTGTGCCAGAAGAGTATCAACACCGCTTATGACGTTGTGCCTTTCCTGGAGCACGCTCAACGGCAAGGGAAGCCGATGCTGTTGATCTGCAATGAGATCTCTCAGGATGCCTTGATCTGCATTGCCAGTAACAGAGAAAAAGCCCAGGTGTGTCCAGTTAAGGCTCCAGATCATGCAGAATTTCGTAGAGCCATAATGGACGATATGGCCATTATGTGTGGCGCTATTGTGATCTCTCCAGACATGGATCTGACGTTGAGTACTCTTGGGAAGGAAGGCAACAAGCCCGTAGAGAGCTTCGTTGGGACAGCAGAGCGAGCCATTGTCAGCAAGAGTGAGACCATCATCATTCAGGGCGCTACCAACAAGGATCTTAGGGCAGCGGTTGAGGGGCGAGTCGCATTCATCAAAGAAGAACTTGAAGCGGCTCAGCACGATTACGTCAAAGACAAGCTCCAGAAGAGGCTAGCACGCCTATCTGGAGGTGTTGGAAGACTCTACATCGTCGCTCCAACTGATGCCGAAATGGCTCAGAAGAAGGCCCGAGTAGAGGACGCGTTGTTTGCCACTAGAGCGGCTGTCGATACCGGTATTCTACCTGGAGGTGGTATGGCGCTGTTGTGGGCTGCCCGTGAGATTGAGTCTCCTGACTCCTATTCGGATGAGGGCATGGGCCTTAGGATCGTTAAAGACGCTCTAGCGGTCCCATTCAGAACAATTGCTGAGAACTCCAACCATGATGGCGGTGAGATGATCGCCCGAGTGGCTTATGATCTGGGCAAAGTAGAAGGCAAGTTCTGGCTTGGTTATGATTTTGGAGCGAGAGTGTTGTCGGTAGAACCCCTATATGAGAAGGGCATTATCGATCCCGTTAAGGTGGTGTTGTCAGCCTTGAAAAACGCCATTAGTGTTGCATATCTGTTGCTGACAACAGACGTCATGGTTGTGAATACTCCAGCGCAAGATGAGGCTCTGGAACAGAATCTCCGTAATAGACGAGGGTAATATGACTAAGGTATTGGTTACTGGCATTAATGGACAAGATGGGTCTTTCCTGGCTGAGTATCTGCTGGAGCTTAAGTGTGATGTCCATGGGGTCATCCGTCGTAAGTCGTCAGAGAACAACGACCGGATCGCGCACGTTATTGACCGGCTCACTATCCATGAGGGGGATCTGACCGACTACCCTTTCATGACTGCCTTGTTGAAGCATGAGCAGTTTGACGTGGTATTCAATTTGGCTGCGATGTCGTTTGTGAAGTACTCATTCGACAATCCTGTCCATACCTTTGAGGTGAACGCCTTGTCGGTGATCAGCATGCTGCATGCCTTGGAGCACTACAGCAGCCATACGAAGTTCTATCAGGCCGGTACGTCAGAGTTGTGGAGTGGCAAGATCACCCCACAGAACGAGGAGACTCGGTTTGATCCGCAGTCTCCTTATGGAAATTCCAAGCTGGCGGCTTTTCACGCTGTCAAGCAGGCCCGAGATCGTGGCCTGTTTGCGGTAACGGGCATTCTTGGCAATCACGAAAGTGAGCGTCGGGGGCCAGAGTTTGTGACCAGGAAAATCACGTTGGCAGTCGCACGGATCAAGCATGGTCTTCAGGACAAGCTCACTCTGGGGGCTATATGGCCTGAGAGGGATTGGGGGTACAGTAAGGACTACGTGCGGGCTATGGTGAAGATGGTCAACACGCCGAAGCCACAAGATTTTGTGATCGGAACTGGCAGCCTACACACTGTTGGGGATTTCCTGAAGGCTGCTTGGAAAGCATCAGGTATGCCAGAAGAGGACATGGACCGTTGTGTAGAGCACGGTGACAGCCGGTACACGCGTCCTAACGAGGTCAGGTCGCTCTGCTTGGAGCCAACTCGTGCCAAAGAAGTGCTGGGTTGGACGCCCAGTACGACCTTCACGGAACTGGTAACGTTGATGGTGGAGCATGATTTGGAGCTAGCTGCTAAGGAAGCAGCAATGAAAGCAGCAGTATTTGTGGGGGTCTAATGCTGTATCGATACTTCTGTAATGGCTGTGGAGCCTACAATGAACGGGCTTTCTTCGGTAAGCTCAACGATCCTGAATGGAATCCTCCTGAACATGTAAACTGTGATGCCTGTGGGGATGATGCCTACAGGATGTATGATTCTACAGTCATGGTTGATGCGTCACACGCTACTGAGACACAGACACTGGATAGGCCAACGTCTGGGCATTCTCAGTTTGATTTGGTTGGTAGTGGCTTCCCTGGTCAGGACATCAGAACTGCTGAGCAAGCCGATGAGATCGAGCAGATCATGGATGAGCCTCTAACTGATGAGGAGATGGCGGTTGGGAGGCACATGTTGGAGGAGCGAGAACGCGAAAAGGGTTTTACACCGGGGGCCTTGAGCGGCGAGAGGCCTCAGGAAGATGTCGTGATGATCGAGATGACTCCGGAGGAATACAGGAAGCATCAGAGGGAAACCAAGCAGCAGATGGAGAGGGACTTCGGTCCATCGGTAGGAGCAGTGGAAGCCAAACAATCCCTCGATGGCTCAAAAGTAGTCGTTCAGACCAAGGACGGAAAGAAGAAGATCCAGATCGTTGGACAGCGTACGGTGCGGCAAGGGGAGGAGAAGCTGAAGCAGCGAGCACAAGAGCAGAAAACTATGAGGGAGCAGCAGAGCTAAGGATTGTTGGGTCGAAGAGGGAGCGGGATGCCTATTGGAGAGACTGTGTTGCCCGTAGACGTCCTTTTTTTGTCTATCAGAGCAAGTTTGTGATGGGAGTGTTTGCGTATGATTTGTCTGTTGCAGGCATGCAGCTAAACGATGCTGGATACCGCATGCTGCTGGGCAGCCTGCCACAGAACCATTCATTTGTATGCGAGCGGACCAGAGGGTATGCTTCAGTTTTGGTAGAGGAAGCCAGGAATATCACTGTAGGCCTCATCGGTATAATACACGACAGAAAATTTGTTGAAAAAAGTACGGTTCTGTTGGATGATCTTATTGAGGTCGCAGTTTGGTGGCCTAGACTTGGTGGTTTATAGCTATGATTCCAATTTGGTTGCAGCGTCAAAAGAAAGTAGCGGTAGATCCAGGGCTTTTCACCTACCAGGAGAAGCCGCTTGAGGAGTTGCCGCAACAATTTGAAGGGGCCGTTGAGGCTCCACAAGGGGCCGTTCAGGAATTTCAGCAGCAGCCCGGAATCATGTCAAAGTGGCGCTCTGACCTTCGGGATGCTGAGCAGATCGGTAAGGCGCTAGCCGTTCACATCAACCAGTTTGAGCAAGCTCGCCAGACCGTTGAGGGGTTCGTAAGCGCGGTCAATCAGAGCATCTCCAGTATTGAGAGTGTTGCTCCATCGTTGAGAGACAGTATGGCACGTGCTAAAGCGCTGCTTTACAAGATCAGGTCTGGCCTGAAGACATCTTCGTTGATTGCGATCAAATATGCTGATGCCGTTTATGCGGTTGAGGTAGAGGTGACGCGCCGTAAGATGTTCTTGCAGCATTTCAGTGAGTCCGAGAAGGCTCCTAACCGCCCAGACCTGATGGTGTGGGATGAGTTCAAGGCTTGGTATGATGAGCGCGTACAGCCGAAGATCGATGAAGGGTTCATCTACAAGGACTTTGATGCTGCTCTGCAGCGGGCATGGTTGCGCTATAGGGACCAGCATGCCGTTCAGATCGAGTCTTCTGTTGAGTACCTGAGGCGATATGCTCAAGCCGAGGACCTGTTGGCTTCGCTTGAAGGGCTGAGTGCTGATGTTGAGCAGCTAGCCGGCCATGCAGCAACCTTACAGGAGTTCTCAATTGAGCTAGAGCAGTGGGCGTTGGCACTCGCCAGTGAGAATCAGCAGTTGGGTCAGCCACAAGAGCCTCTTGCAGTTGCGGCAGATTTGGATCGTGCCCGGTATGCACTCGTTATGGTTGGATTTGATGCTGACAGGCAACTCGTTAATGCCTTTGGCACCATAACGGCTAAGTTGTCTTCTTCGATACAGATCGTTGACTTCGCCGGCAAGACCCATCACGTCAGGCACGGCATGATCGTCAAGGCACAGGAGCTTCCTCCTGAGTTGGCTGGTAATGTCACCCCTCAGGAGTATGAGGCCTACAAGGACTATTTCGATCAACTTCTAGAGGATCAGAGGCAAGTGAGCGTTGAGGAGCAGCCGGGGATGTTTCCGCCTCGTGGTGTTCCACCGGCTCCTGAAGCAGCGCCTCCGAAGCTCCCTCTGCCGCCTGAGTTCGAAGAAGTCGAGCTACCTGAGGAGGTCTGGGAGAGGTTACCGAATTCTGGCAGAATCAGGTGGGCTGCTATGAACGCACGGTTGATTGAACTCACCTATAATAAGCAGGGAAGTCCGCCATCTGATCCAGAGACTGACGTCGTGAAGACCTACATCGTTGAGCCGTATAGCTACCGAGTTAAGCGGCCACAGAACAAGGGTGGCGCTACGACATGGTACTTCTTCGCCCACGACACTCAGGACAATCACATCAAAGGTTACTTGGTGGGCAGGATTCAGGACGTTAAGGTGATGACGGATACCTTTAGTCCGAGATGGACAGTGGAGTTTACGTAATGGAGCCGCAAGACAGAGAAGTGATTGATCAGTGTGCTAAAGACTGGAAGACGTTTGAGATCTATTACCGAAAGACCAGGAGCGGTGAGATCAAGCGCTATGAGTTGCTTCCAGTGTCAGAGCGGGGAGACCTCCTGTATTGCTACGATACTGTAGCCGATAAGGTCAAGGCGTTCAAGCAATCGGGAATCATACAGGCCAATGTGATTCCCATTATGCCGTTGCAGACCAGAGCGCAACTTGAAAAAGCAATTGGATTTCCGATAGAACTCGGTATTGAGGGTGATGTCGATACAGATGACAACCAAGACAACCAAGAAGAACATCAACAGACCCAAGATGTGCATGGGATGCAAGGCGTTTAATGACGTCTTCGGGTGCCTAGTGTGGCCCAACATGCACACTATTGATTCTGACTTTTGCGTACACAAGGACGAGGACAATGAGAACGCCAATCTCTCCGAAAATCAAGAAGACTCATGACTTGATTGCACAGAACCTTGTGCAGCCAGGAACACCGACTCCAGGAGCACCACAGGCCCCAGGAGCGCCAGCACCAGCGGCACAGCCACCGGGTGGACCTACACGAGCACCTATTGAGCCCATCCCTACTAATCCGCTTGAGACCGCTGTAGGGCTCATGGATGGTGTGCGGGCGAATCTGCAGAGGATCATCGAGTACGCCAGTGCGCAGACAATTGCTCTGGATCAGATCAAATCCACTGGAGCTACAGAACAGTTCTTGGGGTCTCTACAGTCTCCAGATCAGTGGGAAGAACTTGAGAAGGAGTCTGCACGAATTGCAGATGAGATCGTAACCTTACTGCCATTGAAACCAGCAGGAGCGCAATATGGATAAAACATCACACGAGCAGAGATTGCTTAAGAAGGCGGAAGCCAACAAGGATGACGCTAAAGATGCTTCAATAGAAGATCTGGTTAGCCCAGAGAACCTGCCGCCTATGAAGACGGTTGTAGTTATCGATAAGGCCCATTGGTTGTGCCCGTTCTGTCAGAGAGAGCAGGTTAATCGCTTTAGGGTCTGCGGCCAGTCAAGGGCTACTGATGGTTGTGGTGCCGTTAGAAGCCAGTATGGGCGTACTGATTTCGCCTACAAGATCGGTAGGGGCAAGAAGGCTGATTATGAGACCTTGATTGCTATGAGGAAGGCATATGCTGAGAACGCAGACAAGTAAGTCAAAGCTGGATTGGGATAACAGGAAGGAACCTCCTGCAGAGGGGGCTCCTCCTTTAGCGTTTAAGCGCATTGCTCCAGTCAAGGGCCGCACTAAGATTGAGCGGTATAACATGGAGGACTATGCGTGGAAGCTGTTCTTCAACTTCAGTAAGGAGCCTAAGGACATTGCTGACCTGTGCAACATAGAACTCCACAATAGGAGATCACATCTGGAGAAGGTCGGGCGTCTGCCTAGCGGGTGGAAACATGAACGGATCACCACCACTGATGTCAACAACTTCATCCATAGGATGCAGATGCACATCGACTACATGGAGGGCAGGCGTCTAGAGAAGATCTACCGCAGCACACTCGATACTGTCAGACAGTTGCAGCTTGTCCTGACTGAGATCAAAGATTGGTATCAGGCTTGGCAGGATATCGTCAAAAGCTATCTCGCTCAAGGCAAGATTGATGCTGCTGCTGAGCTTTACAAGCTCATGCAGAAGGATAGAACTCACGTCATGCAGGCCAGCAAGATCCTGTCTGACATCAAAGGCAAGGTAAAAACTCATATCCATGTCGATGTGCTGAAAATGCACCTGAGGAATTTGATCGGTGTGGTGGAGTCATCGGAGAATCTTCCAGATGACCAGAAGGATATATTGTTATCAGAAATTGGGGAAGTGATTGAATCAGCGCGAACGAACTATGAAGAAGAAGAATACTAGATGGCACAGACGTACGTTGAGGAGATGGATGGCCTGAAGGCCATGGTTGATGACGCGAGGATTCGTCTTAGGGCGAACGCCTCTCGGAGCATTGATGACATCAACAGCAAGATCAAGGACATCTGGGCCGAAACACCAATAGGTCCCAAGGAGTTCATCACCAGTAAGAGCTTCATTGGTGATTCGTCTAAGGACATCAAGGAACAGAGGGTCTGGAGGATTCTCAGGGATGATCTGGAGGCGATCTTTTCTGGTCCGGACAAGTACGGTAGACCATCGTATTTTCCTGCCTGTAACGTCTATCTGAACATCTCTGGTATCGGTTCCGGCAAGAGTACTTTCATTGCTCTGCTGAACGCCTACTACATCTACCTGCTGCATTGCCTGAAGAATCCTGTTGAGTACTATGGTTTCCTTGATGCGACAACACTGCTGTTCCTGAATGTTGCGCCAAAAATCGATAAGGCCCATAGAATCGTCTATCAGAAGCTCATGGCGATCATCAAAGGAATGGCGTGGTTCAGGGATAGCGGGTTGCTTCCGGAAGAGCGGATTGAATCAGTATTGAAGTTCTACGGCAGAGGGGCAGACACTTCAAAGATGTCCGTCCAAGAGATCCACTACATGCATAAGCAGGAGCGTAAGGGCTTCTCTTCAACGTTGCCGATCTTGATGGTCCGGCCAGGATCGAGCCAGATGTCGGAAGCTACCGGTGAAGACCTCTTGGTTGGTGTGATCGATGAAGCCTGCTCTGATGGTGGCTTCGAGACCATAGTGAAGGACTACTGCGAAGACATCTTCATGAACATGAATGAGCGTCGTACTTCGCGGTTCATGGACGATGGCCTGGTTGCAATGATCAGCAGTGCCGGTAATGAGGACCGCTTCGCAGAGCGGTATGCGGTTCAGTTTGAACAGCACTGCTTGGAGCGCGGTAAGGACTTCCACAAAGACATGGTGGATTTTATCGGCAACAAGGTCTACTACAAGCGTCGAGCATCCTATGACTGCAGCCCTAAGTATCAGGTCTTCTTCGATACTGGTGATGTCTTCACTTATAACGCAAGACGTGAGATGCTTGATGGCACGATCATTGAAAACGAACTCACAATCCCTGGACGCTATAGGGAGAGATTTGAGCAGAACCCGGAAGAAGCTCTCAAGAACGTCTGCGCTCTTCCTCAGGTTGTAACGGGCAAGTACATCACTGAGTGGCACAAGATCATCAGGCACTTGTCTGACCGTGAGGACCCATGCCCCGATAATGGTCGGGATGAAGCCTTGACTCCAAGGATGGCACAGCAGATGCTGCCAGCAGATTTTGGTGTCATGGACGACGCTAAGGACACATGGCACTACTGCCATATTGACCTTGCTACTGGAGGCACTACATCGAGTGGCCGAGACGGGTGTGGCTTTGCTGTCGCTCATACTGGTCCTCCAATAGAGCGCCATGGCATCCTCTACCCTACTGTGGTGATCGATTTAGCGGTACGCTTCAAGGCAAAGCCTAAGAGGGTGTCTGAAGACGCAAAGGGCAGACTCGTTAAGGACGAGAGAGAACTGGACTTTTCTGAGATCCGAGACTTCTTGTTCTTCTTGGACGACCACTGTGGGTTCAAGTTCGCCAAGATCACTTTCGATGGCTGGCAGAGCAAGGACAGCATTCAGATCCTCAACAAGAAGGGGTATTTGGCCGAGAAGGCGTCCTGTACGAGAGAGTCCTTTGAGGCCATGAAGCAACTCTGGTATGACGGCAGGCTTGATATCTTCCGTGATGACCATGCTCTGTGGGAGCTAAAGCGTCTGGTTGATTACGGCACAAAGATAGAGAAGTCTTCTGGCGCGAGTGACGATGAGATTGAGTCTATCGCACGTGTCTGCGAGATGTGCATTGAGGCCGATGAACCCGACATTCCAAAGAGGCGTGCTATGCCGCTATTGGGATCACCAGGAATCCGTGGTGGTGGCTCCAGACAGCGCTTCGGTGGACGATCATTGCCCGGACAAGCTATGAGGCCTGCGACGGCTGGAGCACCAAGACCGAGGATGTAATGACACGAGTGTATGGAGATAGTTATAAAGGCTATTATAAGAAGTGCGCTTACTGTGATAAG